>Ga0351898_1011_pt1 | contig 61258 bp, 56 predicted proteins | sample BONcelHT113001C5_FD_206873 | JGI IMG/M metagenome (GOLD analysis project Ga0351898, IMG submission 206873) | Enriched cells from coal bed in the Powder River Basin, Montana, United States - BONCAT cells T11 rep1 HSBNCT.T11.300.1.C5 ...
GTTTAGCATCTTCTCAGACTCTGCCATACCAGGGATACACGGAGTACGATGACAGGCCAGCTATCTTAACTCTGATTTTCAGCGGATCTTCTGTGACAGGGAAATTGCATGTGAATCCTGTCTGCGAGTCATACGTGCACCTTACAGGTGTTGATATCAATCTCGCCGGGACTGCCACTGGTCCATGGGAGAGCAAATCAACATCAATAAAAGGAACCTGGAATGGCGGGGACCTAGACCCATGCAGCGGCGGGACTATCAAAAACGACATTTCATATCCAAATGCAGGAGATTTCAAGATCTCAATCGTTCCACGTAACGGAAAAGATGCGATAAGGCTGGTCAGGATGCCTACAGGCTATGGCTATGTATTTGAGACAAAAGGATACGAGACAGAAGGATCGATTAATGCAGGAAGCAGTAACAGTGGCGGAGTGGATCTAAAGATCGAGGACTTATCAGTTCCAAAAGGTATCGGCCCCGGCATGAAGGCAGAAATTTCGGTGACATTCGAAAACAATGGTGCTGCCGCGGCGGGACCCTTTAAGCTTTACGGTTATGCGTTCCCCAACCAGAATAACCTTATTTACAGTTCAGATCCGGTCCCAATCCAAGACCTAAAGCCGGGTGAGACAAAAAGCGCTACCATCGGAATATCCATTCCCTCGAATGCACCAAAGGTCCCCTACGACGTTAAGGTGGCCATTGATAACTCGAATTATGCCGGTTCGGGGGACGTCATAGAGACGAATGAGAATAACAATGAGTTGTGGAAGCGGAAGATCTCAGGACCGGAAGGCGGAAGTTCCACTGATAGCAAAGCGGATCTGGTCGTCAGCGAAGTTCGGGTAGATCCAAATCAGGCGGCTGCATCTTCCGATCCAGATCGTTTGACATTCCAAATGGAACTGAAAAATCTCGGCAAAACTCAGGCAAAAGGGTTCTACACCGGGTTCTACCTCTCTGCAGACCGGTCCATCACCGCTGACGACATTTATATCGGATACGGTATTGTGGATCTGAAGGCGGGCGAATCCAGAAGCGGTCCAATTCCCTGCAAGATCCCCGCCGACATAACTCCCGGCCTTTATTATATAGGGGTGATTGCTGACCCGCAAGAGAAAGTGGACGAGTCGGACGAGACGAACAATGCGTTGGCAACTGACGAGCCGATACCCATTCCAATGTCCCTGATCAAAATATCCGGTGAGGTACAGGCTTTCAATCAACCCGGTTCACAAACGGAGACTGTTTACCTTCAAATAGGTCAAATTCATACCTTTCAGATGCCTGATGCAGGTTTTGCCAGCGGGATACGCTTTGACGAGGCCGGTATCACATCATTGACTCATTCTGAGCATGATAACTTTGTTAAATTGGGACCTGCTGGTGTGCTTAGCGGAGACGGAGAGGAAATTCTGGGCTCTGGCACCTCAATCTCCCTGACAGCGATGAAAGAGGGAACTGCCAGTGTACGAATGACGGCCTTTTGGCAGGCAATGAAATCGAATGGCGAAATGTCATCAGGTTATCAGGATTACACCTGGACCGTAATTGTGGGATCTTCGAAGGGTGAGCAAGATAAATATGAGCCACCATCGAGCAATATTCCAGAGAAGTCAGGGGAGATCACTAGCGGCAAGATAAGGGGCAAAGTAATTTATCGACCCACTGGCGAGCCAGTGGCAGGAGCTACCATCCACAGTCTCGACTTCGAGGACGAGGCTCGGGGAGCGTATCCGGTAAATAAGCTTAATTCGGACGGGTCCGTTAAGGAATTGCTGAAGACCGGATCTGATGGTACATTTGAGATCGATATAGCAACGTGGGTATCCTCCGGCATAGATCCGGGGCGATTTTGGATAAGGATAATCAAGCCCTACGAGGGACCCAAGGTTCAGGAGACCTGGTCGACCGTATGCCTGGACCTGTGGGTGATTCAAAGCCCCTTGAAGACGTTCTCCCTGACCAAGGAGAATGCAGAGGCAGGACCTATCGATGTAGGCATGATAATGATGGACAGATCCTCTAACATATTTTCAGACGATTGCCCAATCGACCCGAACACCGGAAGAGCTATTGACGACCCCAACTGGCCGTAGGAGAGCAAAAGGAAGGCCACATAATGAGAATCTCAGTAATCCTCGCCCACCCTCGTCCAGGAAGCTTCAATCACGCCATAGCAGAGACTGCGGTTCAAGCGCTTCAGCGAAACGGCCATCAAGTCGCTTTTCATGACCTCTACCCGGAATCCTTCGATCCCATCCTTCGCTTTGCAGAGATTGCCAAAGATGCGCCGCTTGGCGACGCTATCGAAAATCACTGCAGGGAACTGGCAATGGCAGAAGGGATAATAATAATTCATCCCAACTGGTGGGGCATGCCTCCCGCCATCCTCAAAGGCTGGGTGGACAGGGTCATCCGGCCAGGCGTTGCCTATGAGTTCCTGGAAGGCGACGGCGGCGAAGGAGTGCCCCGTGGACTGCTCCGGGCCAGGCGGGCAATCGTCTTCAATACCTCCAACACCCTTCCCGCGAGGGAGCAAAACGCTTTTGGCGATCCTCTGCAGACGATTTGGAAGAATTGCATCTTCGGCCTATGCGGCGTTACAGACTTTTATCGCAAGACATACTGCATGGTAGTGACCAGCACACCTGGGCAGCGAGCAGCCTGGTTGGACGATGTCCGGGCGATAATAAACGAAAATTTTCCAGGATGAAATATTATATTAATCGATTAGCCCAATCAGGCCTTTCGTAGCGCTTTGGCCTGGATTACGAGGCAGAATAGAGGCCGCCCTGAGGCGGATGGGACGCTGTAGGGAAGGGATATCTGCCTCTTCGCAATCCTTATAGCCTAACAGCGAAGGAGTGTTATCATGGCCGGAATAACAGAGAAAGCCATCAGCCAGGATGCCAATGAGGCCGCCCTACAGGAGTTTGAGGCTGGCGTTGCCAGAAGCATCAAGCAGTACAAAGCAGGTTTAGTCAAGACTTTTAAGACCAAAGAAGAATTCTTGAACCATCTTAAGAACCTTGAGTAAGATACATGGATTACGATTCCACACCAGAGTTTGATGATCAGTTTTTGAAGCTTACCAGGAAGAATAGAGCTCTTGAAGCAAGGCTTCTCAAGAAAATCGGCCAAATTCTCGATAATCCTTTCATCGGCGATCCCAAACGGCACGAATTGAAGCACGCTCGCGGCTCCCATGTGGACCCCTATGTAATAGTCTATGTAGTCAAGGGTGACATAATCACCTTTCTATATGTAGATCATCATGATTTTGTCTATGGCAAAGCGGCGGAAATCATGAAGAAATGGGAAAGTGAGATTTAGATCCCAACTGGTGGGGCATGCCTCCTGCGATCCTCAAAGGCTGGGTGGACAGGGTAATTCAGCCCGGCCTTGCCTATGAGTTTCTGGAAGGCGACAGCGGCGAAGGAGTGCCCCGCGGACTGCTCCAGGCCAGGCGGGCAGTCGTCTTCAACACCTCAAACACCCTTCCCGAGAGGGAACAAAGCGCTTTTGGCGATCCTCTGCAGACCATTTGGAAGAGCTGCATCTTCGGATTATGCGGCGATGCAGACTTTTATCGCAAGACCTACTGCGTGGTAGTGACCAGCACACCTGAGCAGCGTGCCGCCTGGTTGGACGATGTCCGGGCGATAGTTAATGAAAAATTTCCTAGATGAAGATACGATGGGCGCAAAAAGCAATAGAGGTATATAGATCCTATCACATATAGAATAAAATGTTGATCACATGTTGGTACAAGAACGGAAGCTTAGACGCATTCCGCCAGTTTTGCATCCAAAATCAAGATAAACCAATATCTGTTAAGTTGACGAATAGATCCGAACCGGTCGTTGGGGCTTTGCACAACTATTGCCTCAACTCTTCAAGAGCAGCACATCTTTTTCTTCTCTTAACGGATAGGGTAGCTCATCCTGCATATTATGGCCTTGATGGTATCGAGAGCTTGCATATTGGATTGGATAAAGCATTGTCGCCTTGGGCAGAAAGTAGGTATCCAGAGGATACGTTTCCCTCTGAGATTATGGCCTCAAGGCACTTAGCCCTGCGATCCGCAAAGTAGGTGCCTGGGAGGAAAATCAATGGAAGCAAGCAATCTGTTAGAGGATTTTAAGAAGACCTGGCCAGAGAAGTTTGCATCAGAAGAAGAGATATTCTGCCATATACATCCCGGCGATAAGATCTTCATAGGCACGGGCTGTGGCGAACCCCAATATCTTGTTCAAGCTATGGTGAACTTCGTTAGCAGCAATCCCAAAGCCTTTTTCGGTATCGATCTCATACATGTATGGACACTGGGCGCTGCTCCCTATCTGGATGAAAAATTTCGCGATAACTTCCGGATCGACTCATTCTTCATAAGCGAAGGCACGAGAAATGCGATCAACAAAGGCGCAGCAGACTACACGCCCATTTCTCTTTCCGCCGTTCCCGGCCTCTTCCGAAGGGAGATAATACCAATAGACGTAGCGTTAATCCAGACATCTCCTCCCGATAAGCACGGATACATGAGCCTGGGAATAAGCGTAGATATCGTAAAGGCTGCCACCCAGAAGGCATCGCTGATTGTTGCCCAGATAAACTCTCATATGCCTCGCACTCAGGGTGATGGATTCATAAATATAAAAGATGTAGATTTTATTATTCCTCACGATGAACCACTGCTGGAGTATACGGTAGAAGACCCTGGGGACATTATCAAAGCGATAGGCAAATACGTTGCCCGGATCATCGAGGATGAATCTACCTTGCAGGTTGGTTACGGCATCATACCCAATGCCGTGGTTGCATTCTTGGGCGAGAAAAAGCATCTCGGGGTACATACTGAGCTATTAAGCGACGGCATCATTGATTTGATGCAAAAAGGCGTTGTTGATAATAGCAAGAAGTCAATCGATACGGGAAAGACGGTAGCATCCTACTGCATGGGAAAGATTGAGACTTACGAGTTTCTGGATGAGAATCCAACTGTTTCATTTAAAACCATAGATTATGTTAATAATCCGTTGATTATTGCTAAGAACAAGCTGATGACTGCCATCAACAGCGCCATGGAGATTGATTTAACCGGTCAGGCTACGGCAGAATCACTTGACGGGACATTCTACTTCGGCATCGGCGGCCAGGCAGATTTCATGAGAGGCGCTGCGCTTGCGCCGGGCGGCAAGAGCATCCTGGCCCTTCCCTCAACTGCCGTCAACGACACTATTTCCAGGATAGTGCCATCCCTCCAGGAGGGGACGGGAGTGACTTTTACCAGAGGGGATGTGCACTATGTGGTAACTGAGTACGGCATAGCATATCTGCACGGCAAGAACATCAGAGAGCGCGCCATGGATCTTATTGCAATTGCCCATCCCAAGTTTCGGCCGTGGCTCATTGATGAGGCCAGGAAGCTTTTGCTTATCTACAAAGACCAAGCGTTCGTACCCGGGGTGAATGGAGTGTACCCAGTGGCTTTGGAGACATTCAGGACAACCAGGAGCGGGCTGCGTCTTCTCCTCAGGCCGGTGAAGATCGGAGATGAGCCCTTGATGAAGGACTTCTTCTATGCCCTTTCCAATGACAGCATGTACAAGAGGTTCATGTCCGTTCGGATGGACATGCCCCATGAGCGGTTGCAGGATTTCGGGGTAGTGGACTATGCAGATAGTATGATGATCCTGGCCATTGTAGAGGATGACAGCAGAGAGACCATCGCCGCAATTGGACAATATGAGATAAATAAGAAGATGCATACCGCCGAGGTTGCGCTGGTGGTAAAGGATGAGTATCAAAATATGGGCGTAGGACACGATCTGCTCACTTATCTCACCCGCCTGGCCAGGCGGAGGGGGCTGCTGGGGTTTACGGCCGAGGTCTTGGTTGAGAATAAGCCGATGCTCAATCTCTTTAAAAATATGGGATTTGATACGCAAAAGACAAGTGAGGAAGGGGTCTACGAAATGAGCATGAGGTTTCGAGATATTGAGGGTTAGCTTTCTGGGCTGTGGGCTGCGACAAAAAATCGGCCCGGAGCCGGAAGATGTCGATCCGTTTGATAGTCTCATCAGCGGACGCGATCAATACTGATACTGAGCCATGTGTGTTAGGTCTTTCACAGCCCATCTCCTTTAATAGTATTACGACCTAGTGAAGCGTGCCTTTAAGCCCTGGCAAAGCTTGTGGCGTTCTTATCAAGTTACTGGTTCAAGCCGGTTACGGAGTAGTCGAACATTTGGCCAAAAGTCCAGTCGTATTCCGTGACCGTCGTTTTCGTCTTGTCCCTCACGGCTTTGAAGTGGAACTACCGGCGAGAAAATAGATATACTAGAAGGAGATTGGCAATGAAGGCATTAAGTGGCATATACCTGGCGGCTCGAACTGCCCGAGATATCGAAACCCTGGTCCGCGGCAGATGATGATATGGCTGACAAAAACCGAGCCCAAGGCAAAAGCAAAAAAGCGCTGACTAAAAAGGCAAAGCTAAAAAAGAAGGAAGTGAAATCGTGAGTGAAGCTAGAGACAGAAAAATGAAACGCGAGCGCAAATTCGAAATGCAGAAGGCCGAAAAAGTTCTGCGAGCGTGTAGGAGCAGGAGAGGCTATGAGCTCTTTCAAGAGCCAGAGAAGAAAAAGCCAAAATAGGAGCGAGATGGGCTATTTGGGCGGCTCTTCTTTTTTCCCTGATTACCTTCGCATCGCATTTGGCAATTTTTAATGCCATTAAGTACCGGGGGAGAGGCCCATCTTGACAGGAGCGGCCTTATTGCTATCTTTTTCCGCCAAGTTCTGCTGTAATTCGATCTGCTCCTACCGGCACGGTTTTCTTGGAGTGGTCCTCAGGTGCTGTACAGGTCCTAGCCGCCCAGCTCCTCCGTCGCGCGCATGCAGACAAGAGATGTTCCACCCTCACGAAATCTTGATTTATCTTTTATTCTTTTTATATTTTGGTTGTCCAAAAATTATGCCTTTCAAACCCCAATATATCATTTTACATGCAGTCCAAATAGGACTACCAAATGTTGGAGTCTATGAAGATCAGGCGTCCCATATTCTCTTTACCTCAAGAGGATCGATTTTGGATCGCTCAATACATCCCTTCAGCTCCGTCTCGAATTGGTTTATATCAATTATGGGCTTAATCACCACATTTCCATCAACAAGTCTCACTTCCACTTCATCCCCATCTTTCAAACCTGCTTTTTGGATTATATTTTTAGGAAAGGAAAGCATATCGCCAACAAGTTTCGCTTTGATCATCCACACATCTCCACTCAGCAATATGCATCCAAACTTAATTAAATCTCTCTTTGAAGCGGCAGCTCATCCAAAAGCAAAATACAGCCTGCGCTCGCAGGCCCGGTCCGAACGGCCACGCACCCGCCTGCCCTGCGCGCGCGGGAGCCTGGCATAGCAGACATCCTTGCATATCCTGCAGACGGAATCATCAAGGCTGAATCTGGCAATTGTGGCTGTCTGTCAGGGCCACAATGAAATCCAGGAAGCCCTCTTGAAGAATAGCTTGCAGATCATCGAATCTTGAATTCCGGTTTGCCCGTGTTTTTCTGGCATATCCAGTTACACTGTATCCCGGCCAGGTCCCCACTCATCCCCCACCTCAAAGCCTTCGAGGGTGACTTTGAGCCTATTGATCACGAAATCAATGACCGCCCGGCCACGCAGATCTATACCAGATTCCTCATCGAGCAGCTCCTCATAGAGCTCTTTGGTCACTTCCTCATAGTCGTAGTATGAATATTCCAGGTTAACGCTATCTTGTATCTGCTTTTGTAGTCTAACGATGGCGTTTTTCATGAGTACGTAGTTTTCCTCTACAGGAGTGTCTAAACCTAGCTGAGAAAATTTGCTGTCGAGTGCCTGCATACATTCGTAATGGTTGCCTCCTAATGCATCAATAATGCCTTTCTTTACGGAAGCTACTTCATTCTCATCCGCTGTTTGCTCATTTTCCTGCATTCCGATCACTTCCTTTCTCCTTGATTCTCTCTATAATTCTTTGAAATGGCTCCCACTCACCTGCTATTGCTTAAATTGGATTCTTAGATTTTCTGAGCGAATTCAAAATTTTGAGGAAATCGCTAGGCAGAGATCAGAATAGATAAGAAAAAGTCTTTTGAATCCCTGCTCGATTCATTTTTGCGATTGCTTAGTTTTTGCTTCAGCCTTTACATCGGCTTTCGCCTTATCCAAATCAGCTTTTGTATGGGCCATCTTCTTCTCTACTTCAGCTTTCGCCTTTTCAACTTCAGCCTTTACATCGGCAAATCCTTTCTCTGCATCAGCCTTTGCATAAGCCAGCTTCTTCTCTATCTCAGTCTTTGCCTTCTCTATCGTTTCATTTGTCATTTTTTGAATCCTCCTTCTTTTCGTGCTTATGATCTAAATACGGCTTCTCTGAATTTAAATTTTTTGATTTAAGAATTATTATATATGTATAATATATACACGCAAATCCAGAGATGTTCAAAATTTCATTGACACTATCTGGACTGGTGGCCAAAATGCTAAAGGTTAACGCTGCAATAATCAATAATCAAAAGGAGCGGGCATGCTCAACCCAGCGGTCGCCAGGTAGATCCTAGTGGTCTTGTCAGCCAGTCCCTCCCGGAGCTGGCTGCGGCGGCAATCGAGCTGTTCGGAGACAGCACCACCGCATTCGTGCGAAGCGGGTCCGTCCGAGCGGCCACGCGCCCGCCTGCCTGCGCGCGGGAGACCGATAGAGTGGCGTCCTGCTTGAACCCAAGCCCTGCTTTCAAACCATTATCTGTAACTGGTGATGCGGATATAATCACGACGACGAAATCCATAGATCTAGATGCCCATTCGTCCGGGGAGCCGGGAGCCAGCTATTGCGAAATAACTTTAAATCCGAAGCTTGCAACAATTTAATGGTTGATTCACTCATGGAAAAGCTGCATTTGCCAATTCTTATCGAAATCGATGAAGACGGCTTGTACATAGTTAGCTGCCCGCTTTTCAAGGGATGTCACTCCTGGGGCGAGACCATCGATGAAGCCATGGAGAACATAAGAGAGGTCATTGAGATGTGCCTGGAAGAGACAAAAATCGATAATCTCAATACCTTTGTTGGTTTCAGAGACCTGGAAGTAGTTCGAGATGCAAAAGCTTCCTGCGATTGATGCCCAAGAACTCTTGAGATTTCTGAAATCCACCGGATTTTCTGTTATTAGGATGAAGGGATCCCATATTAACCGCAGAGCTGCAGAGTTCGCAGAGCCGTCTCCGTCCGTTCGTCCTCCGCGTTCTCTGCGCCTCTGCGGTTCGATCCGTAGCTGCTAGGTTATAATTTTCATATAATAATAGGAAACGGCGATCGTTTCCCAAAATCCAGCCCCCGGAGAAACCACCTCAGCCGGACTCCAGCTCCACCAGGCCCCTGGCCCGACCGGCCTACTGCCCGCCCTGACAACCACGCAGCAATCCCGGAACCCACCCCACGGGGAGGCAGTTTGCGAGACTTAGGTGTCCGACAAAAGCATCTTCCTGAGTTAGCGAGAGCGAAAGGCTTTATCTGATCAGTGATAACAATTATGCTGATGTTTGCGGAGTACATTAAAGCGGCAATGGAAAAAGCGACCTACGAGATAATCGACGATCCTGAGCCATTTTATGGTGAGATTCCTGAGATTCAGGGCGTATGGGCGTCAGGAAAGACGCTTGAGGCTTGTCGGGACGACCTTATGAGTGCTCTCGAAGATTGGATAGCGTTCCGCCTTAGGACAGGAAGATCTATTCCTTCGATCGGTGGAACTTCAATTTCCGTCTCATCGGAGCCGATTAGCGTTGTCGAATAAACTTAACTCCCGTCTCACGACGTGAGCTTGTAAGACGATTGAAGAAATTAGGATTTGATGGCCCTTACCCAGGATCTAAACATGAGATCATGGCCAAAGGAGACATGTCTATCATAATCCCTAATTCACACCGTGATGAAGATATTGGTGCCAGCCTGATAACTAGAATACTAAAGCAAGCAGCCCTTTCTCGGCAGGATTGGCTAGATTCAAAGTAAGAGGTTTTGAATATCATATTAATCTAGCAGGATGTTTTTTCAGTTCCACCAAGGACCGAAGCCAGACGGGCGGCCCGTTCCCTCGAGCGCATGCGTGCGGACCCTTTGGCGAGCGGCGCAGCAACCCCGGACGGCCCGGTCCGATGGCCGCAGGCACGAGCGCAGCCCGAGGCGAGAGGCCGACGGGTGATCTGCAGAAAAATCTTATATACTTTTAGGATATACATTATCTTATGTCAACCGCTGTTTATAGCATCCGCATCGAAGATCGTATACGCCAGATGATGGATGAGATGTCTGATGTCAATTGGCAGGGAGAGATCAAGCAAACAGTGGAGAGAATGGTTCGGGAAAAGAAGAAAGAAAGGCTCCTTGCCGAGGCTCAGGAACTGTGGAAGCATCAAGAGCCCAATGCAATCGGTGCTGCGGAGATGATACGGGAGGATCGAGATGCTTGATAAAGTAGCTTTGGATTCAAATATCCTGGCAGCTATGTTTTTCAAAGAGGATGCCTCTCAAAGAGCTCTGGATGCAGTTACCAAACCGGATTTGATCACTCTGGACCTTGCAGTGATTGAGGTTGGAAACGTCGCCTGGAAACAGGTGACTCTATTCGGGAGGGACAGGGATCTAACTCTCAAAGCTCTGCAGAAATGCCAGACATTTATCTCCGAGGCGTGCGATGTCGTCAGAGCGCAGGATATGATGGCCAAGGCATATGATATCTCGATTGTTACTACAGCGTCCTTTTATGATTCCCTCTTTTTAGCCCTGGCAGAAAAAGAGCAAGTCCCTCTATTGACTTTGGATAAGAAACTGTACAATAAAGCTAATTCTTCATTTAATGTGCAATTGATTTAGCGTGCACGATTGAGATGTCGTGATGTTATTGGAAGCTAATGTGGCATCTTCTGGCTCCTCAGGCCCGACCGGCCTCCTGCCCCCTCATACGAGCGCTTGCCAGACAATCCAGCCCGCCCTGACAAGGGCGCAGCAAGTCCGGACGGCCCGGCCCGCATGCCGCGGCCACGAACGCAACCGGAAGCCAGGCAAGACAGCACCCACGGTCGAGCGTCAACCATGCGCTGCTGCCCACCGCCTGCAAGGATCGCTAAGCGGGAGGCTGCCGAGAATTCTTTTTAAAAGTCTCTGTGCGTCCTCTGTGCGCTCTGTGAGCTCTGTGGTGAAATCGTTAGTTGTCAGGCAATAATTTTCTGCCAATAGTAACCGCAAATCGTCATCGGTCCCAAAATCCAGCCCCCGGAGAAGCCGTCTCAGCCGGAGTCCAGCTTCACCAGGTTCTCAAGCCCGACCGGCCTTCTGCCCCCTGATACAAGCGCTTGCCTGGCAAACCGACCCACCCTGACAACCAGCGCATCAACCCCGGACGGCCTGGCCCACGGACGGAAAGCTCACGAAAAGTTGCCTATCTCTCGTTTACAACTGCGTTGGGATCGATTCGCAGTTTTGGTCAGACAAAGAGCAATGTTTTTAGAGTTGTAAATCCTTTAAATTAGCGGATAAAATATGGAGATCATCGACCTTATCAAAAACCACGCCAATGATATCAAGATTCTTTTTAGCGTCAGGCGAATCGGTATCTTCGGATCCTTCGCCCGTGGTGAGCAGAAGGATTCCAGCGATGTTGATATACTGGTGGAATTTGAGAAGCCCACATTTAAAAACTTCATGAACCTTTCATTCTACCTGGAAGATCTCTTGGAAAGAGAGGTGGATCTGGTCACCGTAAAAGGACTTCACCCGCGCATCCGGCCTTACGTGGAGAAGGACGTGATCTGGTCTGAATAAAGATGTAGAGCTACTGGGACACATCCTTGAAGAGATGGATTTCATTGCAAAGTATTGTGCTGTCGTTGGCATAGAGACGTTGATGGCAGATGAAGTTTTCCGCAGAGCCTGCGTGAAATCCTTGGAGATCATTGGAGAGGCATCCAGGAATATCTCGGATGATTTGAAAACGTCGCACCCAGAGATTCCATGGAGACAGATGATCGGCATGAGAAACAAGCTGGTTCACCATTACTTTGGAGTGGACTGGAGATCGTGAATGATGCCCTTAAAAATGAGCTTCCAGAGATAAAATTAAAACTGGCGAAAATATTAATATGAACCCTCAGGCCCGACCGGCCTCCAGCCCGCCCTGACGACAGCGCCGCAACCCCGGACGGCCCGGCCACGGGTGACAGTCCAAGAGCGTAGCTGGGAGCCGGGCAAGGCAGTAGCCACGGTCAAGCGGCAACCGGGCGCTGCTGCCCATCGCCCCGCAAGGATAGCAATGCAGGAGACAACCTTGAAGTCTGCCAAAACGTTTCTGTGCGCTTCTTGCGCCTCTGCGTTTTTTCTTCTCGTAACCTTAGATTTAATTCTCCAGCTACAATTATTAACCGCAGAGCCGCAGAGTTCGCAGAGCCTCGCAATCTACTTATTTATAAACACTTGAAAAGAAGTGTACTGTTTCTGAGCAATAGTCGTCTCCGTCCGTTCGTCCTCCGCGTGCTCTGCGCCTCTGCGGTTCGATCCGTAGCTGCTAGGTTATAATTTTCATCTAATAATAATAAGAAACATACTTCTCAATCTTTTCTATGGCCTCGTTAATATCACGCAGCTGCTCCTTGTCATCCCTCAAAGGGGCACCGCCTCGCTCAGGACTCTGTCTCGAATTCGCTCTCGCAGGCCACGGTCACTAACTACATCGACCTTGATTTTCAGTAGGGATTCAAGCTCTCGGATCATGGCGGAATGAATAAGCAAAGTTGCGCCTGGAATAAACTCTACCAGGATATCGAGATCGCTCTTTGAGTCTGCTTCGCATCGAGCAACTGAGCCAAAGATCCTGACATTGCGAGCGCCATGCTTTGCAGCAATCTTTAGAATCTCCTCTCGCTTTTTATTCCGGAGATCTTCAATACGCATAAATTATTATCCGCCGTTCAAGAAGATCAAAGCTTCGATCCATATGGTTGCGTTGCATAGCGGCGACATCTCTTTCCAAAGAATCCCGACACCAGGAAAAAACCTTATCAGGCTCCAGCTCTAGGCCCGACCGGCCTCCTGGCCCCGATTGCAGCGCATGCCAAGCAATCCAGCCCGCCCTGTATATTTTCTTTATTAAACTCCATTTCGTGCGGTCATTTTATCTATCATGAAAAGAATATTGTTCTCAATGAGCGTGTAAAGACATGACTGAAACAACAGTAGAATCAATATTTGGCGTGAATGCTGGTGTCGTATGGCGAGCAATTAATCAAAATGGTCCAAGCAACATTGGCGATCTTGTGAAAACTACATCCATGAGCCGTGAAGAAGTCTATGGTGCTCTTGGGTGGCTTGGTCGCGAGAACAAGATCGCCGTAGAGAAGCGCGGACGGGCAATTGTATTCTCATTACGAGAGTCAGAAGGGCGTTCGGAAGGATCTAAGGGCACAACAATAGGAGATTCTTTGCCACAAGAGCAAACAACGCATCATACAAGAGTTCTGCCAAAGAAGACCACAAAAGCAAAAAAGACCACAAAAGCTCGCAAGGTCAAAGCCCCACTCAAACAAAGCGAAAGGAGCGATGAATTTCTACTTCATTAGTTGTTATACTTGCTTCAATTAGGGTGAAAGCTGCGGGCAAAAAGGAGACAAAGCGCATGGTGACTTCCAATTTCGTCAGGCAAAATATCGAAATGTCTCACAATGCAGTCTCGATTGCATAGCAGGAAGAAGAATAATAATGTTCAATCAATCTGAAACATGGAGGCGTATGTATAGTAAAATTAGCAATTTTGCCCGCATGAAATATGTCCTCATAGCCATTCTTCTGTTCCTCATTGGGTTAGTCCTGATGCTGACATTCTTCCTGATGATTACAGTACCTTTTGCTCTAGCAGCTTGGGCATGGGGAGGGATATTCCTTTACCTAGCCGCAATAAGAAGACCTTACAGCGACTTTGCTGCAACATTAAGATGGCATAAATCACGCAAAAAATATGTGTAATATTTTTCATTTGATTATTTGCTACTCTGGCATCTATAGCCTTAATCTGGGGGACTGTCTTTGAAGCACTCTATTTCGATGGTCACGTTCTTGATATGCTCTTTTAACACATTAATGCGACTTTCCAATAGGCGTTTCAAATTCTCTGGCATGATAGAATCATAATCTATCGGTGCAACATATCCCATCTCGCCATACAAGAGTGGGATCTCACCGGGTAGTGGTGGTTCATTCCTATCAACTATGGAAAAATCACCCATAGATGAGAACAAACCAACTGGTTTATTTTTATCTCTATCGAGCTTTGAAACTTGAACTTTTCCTTTGATCAATAATTCATTAGTCGCTTGCTCTGTTGTCATTTTTTTGCCATCTATATAGACCCACTCGCCTTTGGGGCTTCCATAGTATACTTTCATATCCATTTCTAAACTCTCCACTAATTATCAATAGCAGTCTAATGCTAAATATCTTTCCTCAAAAAAATGTTCCTATCTAAAGTTCATTGTGTTGCTTAACTCATTGTCCACTCCAATAGGTTCATGTTCAAACTTACGGTTGACTTGCTGTACCCGGTTTCCTGAACCAGTTCATCCAGAGACACAGGCTCTTTTGCTGAAACTGCCAATCCCCTAAGAAAACCTATCGAGTCACTATATCCTTTGATTCTGGCCCACTGGATACAGGCATTTACGATGTGCCTCCTCACATCCTGATTTGAAGAGCTTCCTATTGATTATTGATTAGGGCAATTGCAGTCTTTAGTTCTTGTTTGGCGTTCTCCAGCACCTCACGCTGAATCTCCATGCGAATCATCAGAACCACAAATACTGAGAAAGTCGTGATGAGGGCAAAGACGATCGACAGCACTGTCACCAGCCCGAAGTTGCTGATGATGTTGAAGGGCGAGGACATCAGAGCGGCAAATCCGAAGACTACGGTCATTCCTGATGAAGAAATTCTGGCGCTAAGGAAGCCTATCATTGATGCATGCGTCAAATCTGCCCAAAAAAATGGGTGGAGCGATGCGATGGGAATACTCAGAGGCACTCTCTTCTTGGAGCGCGAACCAATGTCCCTTGATGCGCTGGCCGAGATGACAGGCTACAGCAAAACTACAGTGCGCTCTAATATGAGCTACCTCGAAAACCTCGGCATGGCTCGTCGCGTCGTAGGTCCGGTAGGCAAGCAGCATCGATACAAGCAGCATCGCTATGCACTGGAGACTGATACAGAAGCAATGAGGCCGGTGGTCCTGTCAGCGGCGAAGGAGGAAGTCCATTCGGTCTTGCAGGCCCTCAATCAAATCGAAAAGAACCTTGAGGGTCATTGCTTGGAAGCTGAAAAAATGAGCACGATCATGCTAAAAACAAGACAATTTTATGAGGAGATGGACAGAATTTTGCAGCTTATGGACCAGTATACCTTGAAAGAGCTTATTGAGATCTTAGAGAGAAATAAGAAGTAGAATTGGCCAATTCTATAATATGACCGACCATGCCCAAGAGCTTGAGGCGGCAGCAAGGGACATTGACCTCGAATCCTTGCAGGCGGCAAAGTCCGCCGTCGCCGCATCCTGCCAGGAGTATATTCGCTGGGCCGACCTCTTCTCCCGCCGCCTGGAGACCGTGGAAGCCGAAAAGCTGCACAAGTTCGCCCGCGCCTTCAGCCTGACACTGCTCGGCCACCTGCCCACACGGCCCGGCACCTGTCCTTTCTGCATCCAGTACGACCGAGACAAAAGCTGCACTGGCTGTGGCTACGCGGCAACGCATGGCCGCTGCGATGCCGAAGATTCCGCCTTCAGCCTCTTCATCGAGGCCTTCCAGGAGCTGGGGCGGGCGATATATCAGGATACGGGCGAGCTAGGCTGCTCGCCCCATGATGCCCGGATGCATCTCAATTTATTCATAAAGGTCTCCCGCGACGTGGCCATGCGACTGCAAGAGGAACTTCCTTCAGCTTCAGCCCTGAGGCTTATGGAGCTGAAGGCTGCATATCTCGATGCAATGATCTGGCTTATTCCGGGACTGCTTTTGAGTGAAGAAGTCCGAGAGAAATGCCTTCTGGTGAGAAGGACACTTTTGAATTATTGGTGAAGCAAATATTAATTTATAAGGCTGCCATCAAGTTCCTGGATGCAGACCTGCTCAAGCACGAATATCAGAAGATGCGCCCTGGTCATCGCCACCTTGACCTCCTTTCTGCCGCCCTTCATGGCCTCCTCCATCAACATCGCTCTGCCGGCCATTGGAGCCGAGTTCTCCATGGATGCGATCCTTTTAGGGTGGATTGCCACCAGCTATCTGCTCTCTGCCGCCGTATTCATGGTGCCATTCGGAAAAATCGCCGATATCTACGGCATGAAGAAGGTCTTTTTCATTGGTCTTTTCATATTCACGGCATCATCCCTGGTTGCCTTCTTTGCTCCCTCTTCCACGATCCTCATCGGCTCAAGGGTGCTGCAGGGCATCGGCAGTGCCATGATCTTCGGCACGGGAACGGCCATTTTGGTCAACGTCTTCCCTTTACAGGAGCGGGGCAAGATTTTAGGAATTAATGCCGCCTCCGTTTACCTGGGCCTCTCCATGGGGCCGTTTTTGGGGGGCCTGCTCACCCAGTACTTCGGCTGGAGAAGCCTCTTTCTGATCAACGTTCCCCTGGGACTGATTCCGCTGGCTCTGGGTCTTTGGAAGCTGAAAGGCGAGTGGGCCGGGGCCAGAGAGGACAGATTCGATCTTGTCGGATCGGCAATCTACAGCCTGATGCTCGTGGCTGTTATGTTCGGTTTTTCCCTTCTACCGGCGTGGCAGGGGGCCGTCCTGGTGCTGATGGGAATGGCAACCTTTGTCCTGCTCATCCGCTGGGAGTCTGGTGTGGCCTGTCCTGTGCTGGATGTGAGACTCTTTAAGAAAAATCACGTCTATGCTTACTCCAATCTGGCGGCGCTCATCAGCTACAGCGCCACCTTTGCCATAACCTTCCTGCTCAGCCTCTACCTGCAATACATCAAGGGCCTGGAGCCCGATCAGGCCGGATTGATCATGCTGGCCCAGCCAGCCGTGATGGCCATTTTTTCCCCCTACACGGGAAAGCTCTCTGACAGAATAGAGCCGCGCCTCGTGGCCACCGCCGGAATGGTTCTCACATTTGTGGCCGTCCTTGCATTCGTGTCTTTAAACGGGGAGACAAGCCTCTTTTTCATCGTAGGCTGTCTCATAACCCTGGGCTTTGGGCTGGCACTATTCACCTCACCCAACACCAATGCCATTATGTCTTCCGTAGAGCCGCGCCATTACGGCGTAGGATCGGCAACTCTTGGAACCATGCGTCTGGTGGGGCAGGTCTCCAGCATGAGCTTTGTCATGATGGTCTTCTCGCTGTATCTGGGAAAGGTGGAGATCACCCCGCAGTATTATCCTCAGTTCCTTTCAAGCGTGAAGGTGTCCTTTGCCGTATTTTCCGTCCTTTGCATCCTGGGGATTCTTGCCTCTCTGGCCAGAGGGAAATTGAGAAAAGGGGAACAGGATAAAGAGAAATCAGGCGAGTGTCAAATGTAATAGTGATGCACGAAAGCGGCGAACCAGTGCGGAGCACCCACGCCGCAGTAGCGCGTAACACCCGCGCAGTTCCCCAGAAGAAGAAGCAGCTGCAGAAAACTTCCGAAGCGGATCTTGTTAGGAGGAGAGGCATCAGCCCCCCTCCTGGTGGCCTGGTCGGCCCTTCTCCTAATCGTTAGTAAGTCCGGGGGCCGTGGGGGGTGGAGCCCCTCGATAGATGAATGGCTCTCCTGGCCTGCTGCCCATATAGGTTTCCGCTTGAAAGTGAAAGTCCAAATTTGCCTTCCTGTAGCCGTGCGGAAATTACCTCAAAAAGGCCAACAAGTCTTACATCTCCCGCCCCAAAAGAGGCATCTCTTCCCCGCCTGCAAGGCCCCAGGATATCTGCGGTCTGTCCCTGTGCCCCCGAATCTCTCCCGGCTGCCGGCCTGCTGCGCGCCATGATGTCCTGCCCACCTGATCCAATTGCTTCCCGCAAAGCTTTTGGATATGGTGGAAGATCTTTAATCGGAGGATAGGCAATTGGCGGCAACCACGGAGACAACAACGACGATAAATGCGTTCAATAATAGCGGCCTTTTTTCAAATGTTTGAATTAAGAGTAAAGGGAAGCGCGGGGCTTGACCATCACGTCATTGCGACATTCGGCCCCTTTTCGAAAAATCGAAAATCTATTACACAGGCTCCGTCCGTCAAGGTATTCCGGCGTGCTTTGATTTCATCAATGCAGGTTTAACAGCCCGGTCGAGAGCAAGCCGAAACAGCGGAAAGCTCTCGTTTATCGTTTTGCGATTACCTGGCTGTAGGATTTTCGTGCATTTTCTTATCGTGAAAGCTGCATAGGCTTATGGGCTACTATTACTGAGCCTATGAACCAGTCCCACCTTTGCCGCTTTCCTGGTGGCATTGCTGGCACCTGCTTTCGGATCAGCGTTCCTGAAGTCATTGATGCTCGTAGTAAACATGTCCGACATCAAGCCTCCTGGATTCTTTTTGAATGCGAGGCTTTCAAAAATTCCTGGATTCAAGCGAGTTAGATCGATGGCAAGCGGGTTGCCCCAAACATATCCCGGGTCCATTGGATTTATTATGGTCCTGTTGACCGATTCGTTGACTATCTCTCGATTAGAGCTTACTGCGTCCGACGGTGATTCTGCAAGAACTGGTGCAATCAATACAATCAAAAGCGCTGCAATTACCACTTTAAAATTTGGTATCATATATTTCATATAACGCCTCCTAGATGTGCATTTTCCAAACATTCTCATGCTTTCATTCCTGGAAAGAAACCAAGGCTCAATCATACATGCAGTTCTCTTCCGAGACACTGAACGCCGCCCACTTTACGGCAGATGACGATATAAACCATAACGGATTATATACTTTGCGGTATTATAACGGGCAGGCCAAACTCAAATTACCTGCATATGATAAAATTTTGGCCTAATATTCCTTAACTTTGATGATAATTAACAGATTGGCCTAATTAAATAAAAATTTTATGTTTCTTTAATGATACTATTCCACATATTCATAATACCTGTATCCTTGATGATCTATACTGGCCAGAGCAAACTCTTTGCAAGGCATGACCACGCTCTCTTCCTTCTTCCCTTCGTGAAGCAACTCATAATCCTGCAAAGATATCTGCTTTCTCTCCTCCAGTCTCTGCACCAAACCTCTCAAGGGCACAGAACCGGCCTTCTGCTGCACTATTGCCGAGAAGAAGAGGGCCGAGCATCCGCTGCCGTAGGCTCCGAAGCATAATCTTTCTCCGGCATGTATCTTCTGCATTTCCAAAAGGCTTGCCAGGCCCAGGTAGATCGATCCGGTGTAGATGTTTCCCACCTGACGGGAGAGCTTGGCCGTATCCCTGACTTTGGCCTGGAATGCCTGCAAGAAATGCGTTGACTTTGCGAAGCGCCGGGCATAGTCCGTCTCTGCAGCCAGATATTTTTCGGGATCTTCAAACTCCTGGGCTTTCGGCTCTCTTCCCAACTCTTGCTCGATCTCGCTGTATCTTCGGCTTTGTCTCCAGTCATGCCTGAAGATTGCAGCCGAAGCGTATTCGACCATTCTGGGATAGGGAATATGAAAGAGAAGATGATCTATGTAATCTGTGATGCACTCGCCTTCGCCAGGCGCTATTGCCCCCAAACGCTTCGCCTTGGCGGCAAATGAATCGAAGGCTCCTCGCATGGCATCCAGATAGCATTGATTGCTGTGCTTTCCGTTTACAACTGCTGTTGTGCAGCCCATGGGCCGGAAGAAGTCGTTCTCGTCCCTGGTGAAGGAGCCGTAGATCTGCTCTAAGGCCAGCAACCGGGGATTCTTTTTTACCAGCAGGGCCACGCTGCCTGCACCCTGCGTGTACTCTCCGGATGAGCGAAGCGGGTACTTGGCAACATCCGAGGCGATGACAATGCCCACCTTGCCTTCCTCTTCTGCCGCCACCCAGTAGCTGAGGCTCTCCAGGGCGAAGGTTGTGCCGATGCAGGCTGCCTTAAACTCAACGGTGCTGCATTCTTGAAAAGAGCCCTTTCCGTAGATCTTCTCCAGCATGCCGATGACGTAGGTTCCCATGGCCTTAGCCTCGTCCAGGGCCGACTCGGTTCCCACATAGATCTTGCCGATATCTTCCGGACGAAGGCGAGTTCGCCGCATCAGATCCAATAGAGACATGGCCGCCATAGTGGCCGCATCCTCATGAGCATCTGGAACTGCCATGCGTTCGATGCCGATCCCCTTAATCAGCTTGCCAGGATCGATGCCTCGATCCAGGGAGAACTCTCCCGCCAGGGGAAGAAAGAGCCTGGGCACATAAACGGATAGATCATCGATTCCCACAACCTGTGCTAGGCCCGCAGGCATATCTTTAATACTCCTGGTCAAAATCGGCATCTCCTTGCTGCTGGCTCATGCGTGGCTGGATATTATTTCAGGTTTTTGCTTACCTCCTCAGGAAAATATATCAATGAGAAACGCCTACTATGATCTAGAATTTTAGGAGTGACAGATATATGGCAGACGGAGATGTATACAAAATAATAGAACTGGTCGGAACTTCCACCACAAGCTGGGAAGAAGCAGTTAAGACCGTTGTTGACAGGGCCACCAAAAGCCTGAGAGATCTTCGCATAGCTGAGGTCAAGGAGTTGGATGTCCGGCTGGAGAATGGAAAGATCGCAGAGTACAGGGCCAAGGTAAGACTCTCCTTCAAGTACGAGGGAGATGATTAGATCTCGCCCAATATCTATTTTTCTATTCATCTCTGCTTCTTTCAGGCACCAGCTTGATCTCGAAGAGCTTAGGCCACAGCTTTCCCGTCACAAATAGCCTATCTTCCCTCGCATCGTAAGCAATGCCGTTCAGAACATCCACTTTGCTGCCTTTAATATCATTTTTCTGCAGGATCCCCTGCAAATTTATTTTTCCTTTAACCTCACCGTTTTCAGGAGATATTATCACTATCCAGTTTGTGGGCCAGACATTGGCATAGATATGCCCGTTGATATACTCCAGCTCATTCAGGCCCTTAAGCGGCGTGCCGTTGGCTCTGACCAATATCTGCCCCTTTTCCACAAAGCTCTCAGGATCAAGAATATGCAGAATGTCTGTGCCATCACTCATGATCAGACTCTTGTTGTCGGTGGTTATGCCCCAGCCCTCCGTCTGGTAGCTGAAGCTGCCGATTCTTGTCATATTCTCCTTGCCATAGACCAGGCCCAGGCCCGACTGCCAGGTGAGCTGAATGATCCGGTCTTTCCAGAGAGCTACACCTTCCCCGAATAAAGTTTTATTCAGGTGCGTCTGTTGTAGAACGCGGCCCGTTTCCAGGTCGACGCGGCGCAGCGATGATCGCCCGTACAGCCCCGTTCCCTCGTAGAGCACTCCTTCATCATATACCAGACCTTGAGTGAATGCGAGGCTGCTGTGAGGATAGACATTGACGATTTGGTAGCCAAAGACAGGGATAGCACCAGCCTCGACGAAATGAGAGTTCCCCTGCGCTGCAATGAGCAAAGCTATTAAGAGCAGAACAACCGGGAGGGCCAGGAGAACGAATCGTGGTGAGCAGGTTTTTTTTATCAGCTGTGTAATCGTCTTCGGCATGGAATCCAAGAGGTCCTTTAGCCCGGGGCTTTAAAAAATCTTCCTCTATGATCTGGGGAGATCCGATAAGGAAAGACCTAAATGCTAAGAATAGTATTATCAGATCAACAGGAGGTTTAATGGAACCGCAAGAGCTTCGGCTTATGCTAAAGGATCTGGAATCAGACTTGATTGAGAGGAAAGCATCCCTATCTGATCCAGATCGCATAAGGCAAGCCATCTGCGCCTTTGCTAACGATCTTCCCGATCATCGAAGGCCAGGCATAATATTCATTGGTGCTAATGATGACGGCTCTTGCGCTGGGCTTCACGTCACCGATGATCTTTTGCTCAAATTGTCTCAAATGCGGGACGATGGGAAGATTCAGCCCATCCCATCAATAACTGTGGAAAAAATAATGATCGAAGGATGCGAGATGGCTGTCTTAATAGCAAAGCCGTCCCTTGCTCCGCCCATACGCTTGAGCGGCGTTACGTGGATAAGAGTCGGCCCTCGCCGAGCCATTGCTACGCCCGAAGAAGAAAAAATCCTTGCCGAGCGGCGGCGTTCCAGAGATCTGCCATTTGATCTTCATCCCGTTCCCTCCGCCACGATCAAAGATCTCGATCTCGATTTATTTGAGCGAGAGTACCTTCGCCTGGCAATTGCCCCGGAAGTCCTTCTGCAAAACAAGCGCTCTATGGAGGACAAGCTGAAAGCATTGCGCTTTTTAGCTCCTGATGGAGAGCCGACCGTGTTAGGGATGCTGGTTCTTGGCACGGAAATCTTGCACTTTATTCCCGGAGCCTACGTTCAATTCCTCAGATTAGAAGGAAAAGAGCTGACCGATCCCATCCGTGATCAAAAGATGATCGATGGACCTTTGCAGCAACTTTTGAGAAGGATCGATGAGGTTTTAGAAGCTAACAACTCCGTGTCCACCTCGTTGATTTCAGAGCCCTTGGAGATCAAACGACCGGAATACCCTCTGCCTGCTCTTCAGCAATTGGTGAGGAACGCTATTCTCCATAGAACCTACGAAGGAACCTATTCTCCCGTGCGCATCTATTGGTTCTCGGATCGTATCGAGATCCATAGCCCTGGTGGGCCTTTCGGTCAGGTAACTCGTGAGAACTTCGGGCAGCCCGGAGTAACCGACTATCGAAATCCTCATCTTGCTGAAGCCATGCGAGTCCTGGGATATGTTCAGCGTTTTGGCCTTGGCATTCAAATAGCCAGGCAGCAGCTTGCAGCAAACGGAAATCCTCCGCTCGCGTTCATTGTAGAGCAAAACCATATTCTGGCAACGGTCAGGAGGTAGCAGTGCGCGCTCCGATAATTGCATTTTTTAACAATAAAGGTGGTGTTGGAAAAACATCTCTTGTCTATCACCTCTCCTGGATGTATGCTGACATGGGGTTGAAGGTATTGGCCGCAGATCTTGATCCTCAAGCCAATCTAACTGCAGCATTTCTGGAAGAGGAGCGGCTCGAAGAATTCTGGCCGGATGGTGAGCACGACAAGACAGTTTACGGTAGCATAGAGCCTCTCCTACGGGGTGTAGGAGATATCCTGGAGAGACCTCATGCGGAGGAGATTGATGAGAGAATTCATTTGCTTGTTGGAGATCTCGCATTGTCTCGCTTTGAGGATGAGCTGTCCCAGCAGTGGCCTTTATGCCTCGACAAAAAAGAAAGAGCCTTTCGGGTCATGTCTGCCTTCTGGCGCGTTGTTATGAGAATTGTCGAGCAGAAAGATATTGATATCGTGCTTATCGATCTAGGACCTAATTTGGGTGCAATCAACCGCGCCATACTCGTGGCGGCTGATTATTTGGTCATCCCCCTAATACCGGATCTCTTCTCCCTCCAGGGATTGAAGAATCTAGGTCCATTCATCCGAGATTTGCGGGAAGAATGGAGAGTTCGACGAGACAGAAATCCTGCTAAAGACCTCCCTCTACCAGAAGGACGAATGGAGCCATTGGGCTATATAATAATGCAGCATGCTGAAAGATTGGGCCGTCCAGTTAGGGCTTATGAACGTTGGGCAGAGAAGATACCAATGGTTTATGCGGAATATGTTCTAAAACTGGAAACCAACTCGAATATAAAAACAGATGCTAACCAGTTGGGATTGATGAAGCATTATCGCAGCCTTATGCCTATGGCCCAGGAGGCGCATAAACCCATATTTCACCTCTTGCCTGCCGACGGGGCCATCGGATCACATCAGAATGCAGTTTTCGAGGCCGAAGACAATTTCGAGCAGATTGCTCTGGAGATTGCCAGGCGCTGTGGGGTCACTATTGAGAAAGACCACCATTAATCTAGCATAATAGCAAGAAAAAAAATGGTGCAAGAAGGAAGTTCAAAAATGGACGTATATCCCAAAGAACCAGGCAAAATAACCATTTTACGAGCAGATATTACCACGCTCAAGGTTGACGCCATCGTCAACGCTGCCAACAACTCTCTCCTGGGCGGCGGGGGCGTGGACGGAGCCATCCACAGCGCTGCGGGCCCACAGCTTCTGGAAGAATGCCGAAGCCTCGGTGGCTGCCCGACGGGTGAGGCTTGCATCACCGGGGGCTATGGGCTTCCGGCAAGATGGATCATTCATACCGTAGGGCCCATCTGGGGAGGCGGAAATAACGGCGAGGACGATCTATTGGCCTGCTGCTACAGGAACTCTTTTGCCCTGGCAGAAAAGCATGGCATAAAGAGCATAGCCTTCCCGGCCATCAGCGCCGGAGTTTATGGTTTTCCCATGGAGAGGGCCTGCCGCATTGCTCTTGGAGAGATGAGCGCTTTCCTGGAGAAGAGCAACGGAATTGAGGTCATCGCCGTCTGCTTTAGCACTAGAGCTTATCGGTGCTATCAAGATGCCTTGCGAGAGCTCTGAAGCTCTTGCCGGGGCTTTGCAGCGATTGCCCTATTGGCCGCCGGCCTTTCTGTCCCATCAGGCCTGAGTCAGCTTATAAAGTATATTCCTATCGCTACCACCATAAAAGAAATTCCCTTCTGTTTCAATGAACTCCAATCTGTTTTTTCGTTCATCGCTTTTGCCAGCTTTGGCATAAGAATTCCAAGGCCCAGGATGAGGAGCACAGTCATAATAGGCTGAAGTGCTCCCACGCTCGATACCAGGGTAACAGACCCGATGGCATAAGCGAAGATGGAGAAGATGATCCCCAGGAATTGGAAGGTCTCTTCTGAGATCAGAGCTCCCACGGCCAGGCCGCCTTTACTAAAAAAGCCCTTTACCTCGCTACGAATAGACCGGATGCCCATGAGGGGTAAGACCACCATCAGACTGCCCAGGGACGACCAGAGGTAAAGGCTCCACTCATCGATGGAGATGAGCAGATACTTGAGAGAAAGATAATAGACGGCGGTTAATACCCAGTACGACAGGAATGGCTTGATCGCAGGAGATAGGGAACTGAGAAATGAAATGCTATTTAAGCTATTGCTATTAGAACGGTTACTGTATAAACCACTGCTACCAGATCCCTTTTTTTTGTAGGAAATGAGCAGAGTGCCAACAAGAAGCAAAAGCCCCCCTACGCAATGTTTCAGCTCCAGCACCTCTCCTAAAAGGAGGGCGGAGCCAATGAATACAAATAAAGGATACACGTATTCCAGGGCAGTTACTTTGGACGTTTCCTCGATCTGTAGGGCCTTCATGTAAAAGAAAGATGGAAATACCTGCAAGCTTCCGAAGAGCAGAGCAATGAGGGATTGCGGGTATACGAAGTTGGCGCCTACTATCAAAAATACGGGGATGGTAAAGAGCTGCGAAGCTAATACCTGGCATACGATGTATGCATTGGAATCGTCTGTGAATCTGCTGAGCAGAAGCTTATCCAGTACTCCTGCGACAGTGAAAAAGACCGTTCCCAAGAATGCGAATGTAAGCCATTCCAATTCAAATCCCCCTTTTTGTAGGGTACGTTTTTTTTAGATGCGCGACGATATATTTCTAAACGCACAACTCCAACTGTTACTTTTAATCAATTAAGTATGAATTTTAATACTAGATATACTTATCTAAGTTTCTAATTATGAGACTTTATAAATTAATAATTTTTAAATATAATTTAGATTTCGATAACAATAGTCTCCCCAATATACGATACTCGTAGAAAAGCTATCAGTAATACTTATAAAAATTTCTTTGGCCTATTTAACGTTTATATTTATTTAAAATTATAAACTATTATATGCTAATACTTTTAGATGTATAATTGACTATTATGTTCTTGCCAGACATGTAAATTAATGTTTTCGCGCGTTTTTTTAGGCCCTATTTATGGATTAAGTTATTATTATATTTAAACTATTTTACAATAAATTTAGCGCTTCGTCAAGATAAAACACAGTTCACGCGAGTGAAGGAGGGTGGGCAAAAGTCGAGATTAAAGGAGGGAGAAGAATAGCTCAACTTTTGCCAAGCGAATATACGACTATCAACGAATATATACTTTTCGCATTAAGTCTATAGACGAAGTAAAATACTATTCCAATTAGCATTCTTTACTGAATGATAGAGTCTTTTGGATCTTCGATAAATTGAGTGGCTTTATGATTGTAGAGAAAAAAGCGATTTGTGCCGCATCCTGTCTTGTTCGTAGACCTCGGATCATGGGCTGAAAGTCGGCATACTACGCCCTTAACGGCGTGTATTTATCTGGCCGAATATCAGGCAGCCAATCCGGTGCTTTGCCGAAATGCACGCCCCTTCAAAGACGGCACCCCTCTGGCTCTATTTTCTCCTCGATTGCTCATCTCCGTAGGATAAGCTTTCTCGGACGGTCTTTAGCCACTGAGAGCTACGGTTCGGTCGCTGTCTACGCCCCATCAGCACAGAATGCGGCAAACTATGTCTTTAATCGTTATAGAATATCTAGTTTTCGGTACGTGCATCATATTGTGGCCGTCACCATGCTCACCACGCGGCGGTTGGCGATGTCGAAAATGGGAGCCCCGCTAAAGCCTGGTGTGATTTGCAGGCGGCTCAGTTGCAGCACTCTCTTGCCTTGCCTCAGCGTCTCTCTGCCAGAATGTGGCCGTCTCCCCAGATTCCCCTTCTAGCTCGCGGTAGCTTTTGCGGTCAGATTCCTGGAACTGGCCACCTTGATCAGCCTTCCATCTGATTCAGGCATATTGACTTCCACCAAAATTGATTCACCTTCTTCAAGCGAGTACTGAACAAAAGCTTCCATGTGTCTTTATTGCATAGATCTAAAGCAATAAATATTTTAGTGGATATTTTCAATCATAACCATTATGCAGTGATAGTAGTATCATGGCTTGCCCCCTCATTGCCGCCCAACGCCTTAAATAGAAGCCGTGCAATCAACCAGCCGATGCGGGCGCTTAGAATGATGCTTATCTTGCAGTCTATTTTTCTTCTAAACAGCTTAGCTTTCGCAGATATGCCAGCGTCATTCTACCAGGCCATGGGCAATGTCAAGACCGAAGATACTCTTTGTGTCAAGAACTACGATGCCGGCGCGAGCGTCACCGAGTCCTACAAGGATTTCGAGCACCTGGATAAGGAGACGCAAGTTGTCAGCCGCTCTTTCAACACATCCAAAAACGAAAAGGACTACACGCGGGGCAATGCCTCCTTAGAGGTCAATATAAATTCCAATGTTATCGGAAAGGCCCACATCGCCTGGCAGTCCAAAGACATGATGCCGGACTACATGGGCCGCCATGCCACCTACAGTCGCGCCACTGAGGATCTGACGGGCGTATTCAACATCGAAAAGTTCATCCAGCTCTGGTCCAACAGCACACTCGATTCCGTCAGTCTGAATTGGCTGCCCTGCAGCTAGCTCTTCGTAACCAATCCGCAATGCCCAGAAAGGCCATCTACATATATGGTAATAGTGGTTTTATATTCGATTTTATCGCCTCAAATTGAGTTTTTCATTTAGGTAAAATTTAAATACGCCAATTCAACTACGTAACTCCTATAGTTGATATAAATAGCGAATTTTCGTCTTGCTCTCGAAAGAATCAAATCCTTGTACATCTTTAGCCGTCCAGAAGGAATGCTCATGAAGGTTCTTGTCAGTGATTCATTAGCCGAAGAAGGCGTAAAGAGGCTTTCGTCGGGAGCCGACGTTGATGTCATCACCAACCTCTCCCCCGAGGAGCTTATCGAGAAAATAAAGGATTACGATGCCCTGGTCATCCGCAGTGGTACCAAGGTCACCGCCGATGTCATAAGAGCCGCAGACCGGCTCAAGGTCATCGGCAGAGCGGGAGTGGGCATTGACAATGTGGATGTGGAGGCAGCCACGAAAAGGGGCATCATCGTGCTCAATACTCCAGGCGGAAACACCATTTCCGCTGCCGAGCACACCATTGCCATGATGATGGCTTTAGCCAGAAATATCCCCCAGGCCAATGCAGCGCTGCACAAGGGCGAGTGGAACCGCAAGAAATACACAGGCGTTGAGTTCTTCAACAAGACCCTGGGCGTCGTGGGCCTTGGCCGGGTAGGCGCCGAGGTGGCTGCGCGCATGAAGTCCTTTGGCATGCAAATTCTGGCTTACGATCCCTTTGTCACAGAAGAGAGGGCCAAGCAGATGGGCATCACCATGGGCGATCTGGAGACGGTGCTTCGCGGCGGCGACTTCATCACTGTCCATACGCCCCTCACCAATGAGACGAGAAACCTCATCGACGAGGACGAGTTCAATATCATGAAGCCCGGCGTGCGCATTGTCAATTGCGCTCGCGGCGGGATCATCAACGAAGCCGCTCTGGCTAAAGCCGTAGCGGATGGAAAGGTGGCAGGAGCTGCAGTGGATGTCTTTACCAAGGAGCCTCCCACCGGAAATCCCATGCTGGATCAAGAGAAGATCATAGTCACGCCCCATCTTGGGGCCTCGACTGCCGAGGCGCAGGTCAATGTGGCCCTGGCTGTGGCCGATCAGATCCTGGCCATCGCAAAGGGGGGTCTACCCACCAATGCTATCAACATGCCGGCCATCTCACCTGAGACCCTCGCCGTCATGGAGCCGTACATGAAGCTGGCTGAGAAGATGGGCGCTTTGCTCGGGCAGCTTGTGGGAACAGGCTTTGAGACTTTGGAGCTTATTTACAGCGGAACCGTGGCCGAGAAGGATATCCGGCCCGTGACCATATCCGCCATCATGGGCCTATTGGGCTGCCTTATGGGAAACGGCTCCGTCAACTTCGTCAATGCCCAGAGGACACTTAAGGAGATGGGAGTCAAGCTCTTAGAGAGCAAGACCGAGTCTGCTAACGGATACAGCAATGCCATTACCCTTAAGTTGACTAAGAACGGCGAAACGGCTGTTGTGCAGGGCACGGTCTCCGGAAACAAGGAGAAGCGCATCGTTCAGCTCAATGAATACCATACTTACATTCCCTCTGAGGGTGACATGGTGATTGCCATCATCGAGGACCGGCCCAACATCATCGGACCGTGCTGCGTGGTTCTGGGTGAAGGCAAGATCAACATCGGCGGAATGCATGTAGGCCGCATAGCGGAAGGCGAGCCCCAGCTCATGGTGCTGAGCGTAGATCACATGGCAACCGATGAGATCATGAAGAAGCTATGTGCGGTGCCGGGAGTAACCAGCGCCAAGATGGTGGAGCTTTAAAAAAATTAGCATAGAAATCGATTCGGGTGATCTGGCGGGCGCGCTTTTCCCGCCATTTTTTGGTTAGGCGGTGCGCCTCACAGCTGCTTTCATGAGAGTCATATAAAACATAGTTTTTTACATTATAAAGAATATCTAGATTGATAATCTACCTCAGCCAGTCACTGACTGGTTGCAAGGTGAAGAATAAAATCAAAAATCGAGGCGATAAGACATGATTAAGACTGATTTCCTGGTCAAAATAGCCATTTTTATGCTACTTATGACGATATCTGCACAAGGTCAGCCGGACTTTGGTCAGACCTACACGGATATTCAATACGTGAATGAAGCTTACCCATCAGATCAATACTCATCGACCGTACCTTCCGGGGCTCCGGTTCCTGTGGCACCAGACAGCCCGCAAGAACTCGGCCTGCAGATACCATCTGAGTCAGCCACCTATACTCAGGCTCCGCCCGCCGCAGAGACCAGCAGGGCCTTGATCCCAGCCGATGCAGCTTATGCAGCCAGCCCGGCTAATTCAAACGAAGCGGCTTTTGCAATGCAGTACACAGGTGGGCAGGTCACAGGCGATGTCCAGAAGGCCCAGTACTCTATAGGCAATCCCTCTCAGTCCATGATGGTTATTCCTCAGGGCGCTACAACGACCAACAAGCTTTACGTATCTTATGTTCCTCAGACAGTTGCCGGCTGCCGGCTCTACGGCTGGCTGCCCATGTGGCTGCAGACCTCCGGCTCGGGCCCCATATGGTTTTATGAGTGGTATCCGAGCGGTCAGCTCAACGTCAATTATCTAGGGTATGCTTCAGGAGGCTGGCAGAAGAAATGGTTTAACGGAGATACTCCTGGCTGGCATATACTACAGTTCCACTCTCGAGGCTGGAGCAACTACATTTACATCTACGTCTACCCCGCAAGCTCGGGCCGCTGGACCGATCTCGGGCCATATGCAGGATCAACATCCACGAGCACAACATCCTACTCGGGGACATCCTCTGTGACCATGAGGTCAAGCTGGCTTAAAGGGTATGATGTTTACCTGGATGGAAAGTACATAGGAACCGAGGGGAAAGGATCCGACATTCTTGACGGAGTATACAGCTTCCGGGTGCCAGGCAACATGTGGCATACCATAGTGATAACAAAGAACGGACAGAGCTATCCTGAGACAGGCACTTTCTTGAGCGGCGCATCCTACAGGTTTACCCTGTGATGCACCGTACGATCTTTTTTTGCCATAAAATTTGGGCAGCAGGCTTTTTGCAAACTGCGATCTTGCGAGCTATGTGCTAGCCTCGCCAGGCAGCGCATCGATCGTGCCGCATCCTCCGCATGGGTTTCCGGCTGCGCTCCTCCGCCCGCCACAAGTGGGCCGGGCCGACCGGTTCGCATCGCCGTCTACTGGGCAAGCTCTCTCTGGTGGCGGCACGTGTGTATGCGGCCCTGGGTGCAGGGGAACGAATGGAGGGAAGGCTCGTCGAATTCCGGTCCAGGCCACCCCTTGGATCGTCGGCACAGGGTGCAAGAGGACCCAAGGATAAATCAAGGGCTAAACAGACACCTTTGGTTCATAGGTCCATAGGAAAAACAATTAATACTACGTTGTTGATGGTCTGTCAATGCATAGGCGTCATTTTAGCCTGCCGCGCCCTGCCTTAAGCCGCGAGAAGAATCTGGTCCTGATATTGCTGGCCGTTTTAACGGCGGTGCTTCTCTGGAACACCTTCTGGTGGCTGATGCGCATTGTGCTCTTCGTAGTGGTAGTTTACACGATTTATCAGATCTTAAAGCACTACATCTGAAGTACTGCATTTAGCAGGATTAAGGTGCTTCCTGCAACCCGGCCATAGTGCTCTAGCCCTTTCCAGATCTTCTCTGGTATTCAGATTAAAGAAGGTGAGAAGATCGGGATCCAGGGGGCGCAGCAGGTCCACACAGATGCGATTGACGCATAACTCTTGTAGAGGTGCATGAATTCTGCGCTCACACTTTTCAATAGCCCTCTCGCAGGCGAGTAGCATCTTCCCCCGGTGGTAAACGGAATGAAGTGGCTCAAAAAACCCATTAGGTTGCACGGGGACTGCCGCCTCATAGCCCTCTTCGTCGGCCAGCTCGAAGAGCCTCTCGATAACCTGGGGGTTCAAAAAAGGCAAATCGCATCCCGTGGCGAAGGCCAGACTGCCGCTCGCTTCCTTCATCCCGGCAGAGAGGCCAGCCACCGGCCCAAATCCCGCCACGCTGTCCCAGGTGAAGGTGACTCTTGGCTCAGGCTGGAGAGCAAAATCCGAGATTATCTTTTCCAGGCGCCCGGCATGTGCTTCATTACGGGCCACTACTACTACTTCATCCGCCGCCCGGAAGAGCTTCTCTGCCGTCCAGCAGATGAGCGGCTTTCCCTCAAACTCCAGGAGCGACTTTTCTGCGCCCAGGCGGCGGCTGTTTCCGCCTGCCAGGATCACTGCGGAGCGCATAGCCTCCAGCTGCTCTCTTTGCAGTCCTCATCTAAAGCTACCAGGAGAGCAGCCTTGGGATCGGACTGCCTGGAATCGCTTCGCAAAACAGTGTTCTCCCGGCTCACCGAGGCAGTCTCATTTCCTGCTTTTTCCAGTATGCTCTTGATGAGAGCCTCGCTTACCCTTTCCCCCGCTCGGCCCACCTCTTCGTAGGCCAGCTTCTGTGTGAAACGGTTGCCAAAGACTGTGCACCCTACGCCGTTCCAGGATCTGATCCTCGCCTCGCCGCCTGCGTCCTCTGTGCCTGTTTCTTCCCGGCTTATGATGTCCACCTGCAGGCTTGCTCCAGGTACGACGTAAATTCTCCTGCGCCGGGAGAGCCTGGCCGAGATCTCAGTGACCTCTCCAACCAGCAGATCTCCGCGTCTCCAGACCTTTTCCCTGCTGTCAGAGACTTGCAAGGAGGCACCAAGCTCTCTGGCTCTGTCCGCCAGCTCCCGGTCATTTTTAATCTGCCCGGAGTATAGCTCCTCTTCCAGCTCGGGGCAAGCGCCCAAGAAAGCGATGGCCCGCCGGTCGGCTCCAATTACTGCCTCCCGGCTGGCTGCCAGTGCGATGACCAGGGACATTTCAAATCATCTGGCTCTCTGCCGCCGTGACCGTCTGGGAGAGCAGCATGGCCACCGTGAGCGGCCCCACTCCGCCCGGAACAGGGGTTATGGCCGATGCAATGTCCTTTACGCCGTCAAAGTCCACATCGCCCACCGTTTTGTCTCCTACCCGGTTGATGCCCACATCAAAGACTACCGCACCTGGCCTCACCATCTCTTTCTTGATCAGGGCCGGAACGCCTGCTGCAACCACCAATATCTCAGCCGCTCTGGTGTGCTCGGCCAGATCCCTGGTGAAGACGTGGCAGACCTGCACCGTAGCGTTGCGATTTAGCAGCATGGCCGCCAGAGGCTTGCCCACAACGTTGCTGTGGCCCACAATCACGGCCTCCGCGCCTTCCAGCTTCTTGCCCAGCCGCTCCAGGGCATAGATGATACCGCGCGGGGTGCAGGGCACCAGCCGCTCCGCGCCTAGTAGCAGAGCGCCCATATTCACAGGATGAAATCCGTCCACATCCTTCTCGGGCAAAATGCTCATCATAGCCTTCTGGGGGCTCAGCCCCTTAGGCAGAGGAAGTTGCAGGAGAATGCCGTTTATGTCCGCTCGGCCGTTCAGCTCCTGGATCTTGGCTATGAGCTCATCCTCTGAGCTATTCTCGGGAAGGACCACATTCTCGGATCGAATGCCTACCCGGGTGCAGGCGGAATGCTTGAGCCGGATGTACATCTGCGAGGCTGGATTTTCACCCACCAGCATCGTGGCCAGGCCCGGAACAATGCCCCTCTCGGCAAGCCTTTTTACCTTCTCTGCGGCCTCGACCTCAACGTCTGCAGCCAGGGCTTTTCCATCGATTATCATGTCAGATCCGGATAGAGCGGGAACTGCCCGCACAGCTCTCTGGCCTGCTTGCGAACGTCGGCTATCGTCTCCTCGTTCTTGATATCGCGAATCACTGAGGTGATCAGGTCGGCGATCTGCACCATCTCTTTCTCCTTCATGCCACGAGTGGTCATGGCCGGAGTGCCGATGCGAATGCCGCTGGTGACGAAGGGCGTGGCCGGATCGAAGGGGATCATGTTCTTGTTGAGAGTGATTCCCGCCTGCTCCAGGGTCTCGTCGGCAACCTTGCCGGTGATGCCCTCTTTGATCAGCTTGACCATCATGAGGTGGTTGTCCGTGCCGCCTGAGACCAGATCGAACTTGTTTTCCAGCAGCCTGTCCGCCAGTACGCGAGCGTTCTTGACCACCTGGAACTGGTACTCCTTGAACTCGGGTGCCAGTGCCTCCTTGAAGGCCACCGCTTTTGCGGCTATGGCATGCATGAATGGCCCGCCCTGGGTGCCCGGGAAGACGGACCGATCAACGGCTGCAGCTAGCTCCTCTTTGCAGATGATCAGAGCGCCCCTAGGACCGCGCAGGGTCTTATGAGTGGTAGTAGTAACGATATCCGAGTATGGCACGGGCGATGGATGCGCGTCCACGGCACACAGGCCCGCAATGTGGGCGATGTCGGCCATGACCTTTGCCCCGACCTCGTCGGCAATCTCCCGAACGACCTTGAAGTCGATGGTTCTGGGATAGCTGGAGGCGCCCACCACGATGAGTTGGGGCTTATTCTTTCGGGCAATGTCCGCCATCTCCGAGTAGTCCAGCATCTCTGTCTCCTTGGAGACGCTGTAGGGCACGATTTTGTACATCTTGCCTGAGAAGTTGACCGGGCTGCCGTGAGAGAGGTGGCCGCCATGAGCGAGGTTCATGCCCATGATGGTATCGCCGAGCTTGAGCACAGCAAAGTAGGCTGCCATATTGGCCTGAGTGCCGCTAACCGGCTGCACATTGACATGCTCTGCGCCGGCAAAGAGCTTTTTGCAGCGCTCGCGAGCCAGTTCCTCTGCTACATCCACACAGGCCGTGCCGCGATAGTAGCGTTTGCCTGGGTAGCCTTCCGCATACTTGTTGGTCATGACGCAGCCCTGGGCCTCCATGACTGCTCTACTTGCGAAGTTCTCAGAAGCGATCAGAATTATGTTATTTCGCTGCCGCTCCAGCTCAGCCTGGATCGCGGCTGCGATTTCGGGATCTTCAACGCTTAAAGGTTTCAATCAAATCACCAGTATATTGTCATGCTATCAGGATTGGAGGAGATGCAATGAGGAGAGCAAAATAGATTATGGTGATGACAGCATTTTATCTAAACCATAACTCTTTATTTGCTGGCGTTGGAGGGTATTGCTGGAAGGACATGTTATGCTAAAGCGTGCCAGGATTATTGCCGATTATCAGTTTGGTAGAGGCGCAGGCGAGGCCCTCTTTCCCGATGACACAACCTACAGCCTCTCCAAAACGCGCCGGCTGAGGTACCTCTACTCCGAGAAGGAGCGGATCGCCACAGTTAGGGCGAGCGACAACCTCTTGACGCTCAGCATGATGGGCGCCCGGCGGCTGCACGCCCTGTTCGAAAGCCCGCGACTGAGAGTTGTGGCCTCGGACGATGCCGCGCCTTTCGTGGCCAAAGGCGGCAACGTCTTCGCCAAGCACGTTTTAAGCGTGGATGAGGAGATTCGAGCAGGGGAAGAGGTGCTGGTAGTGGACTCCCAGGATCGGCTGCTGGCCACGGGAACCGCCGTGCTCGCGCCTGAGGAGATGCTGCAGATCAAGCGCGGCCTGGCGGTATCTGCGAGAAAGGCTGCAGAGCACTGATCGACAATTCTTTTCATTATTCATTCTTTGATCGTGACCTTCTCGACACACTCCTTTTCCCGAGCGCAGGCTGCGTTGCTCCTGCGCCCTTGGGCGGGAAGAGTTTGCGAGCAGAATTGCGCCCACACTTTTAAATAGTTTGAGATCAAATACAAATAAAATAATTCTTGAGGTGTTAAACATGAGCATCTCCCATATCAGTCCAAGTCGCTGGTATTATGGACTGGGGAAGAGCCAGGCAGTTTTCAAAGGGAAGGTCTACTCGACAGGCGAGATCCTATCTGACATTAATATCGAGGTCAAGAATAAGACCGATGGATCGAGAGCGCTCATCTATTCGCCTCTAAAAACAACTTACTCTTTGGGAGGGCGCACTGGTGAATCCATGCGCGCTTTCAAAATAGGCCAGCCAGGAGTCTATCAGATCTCAGCGAGCTACGCTCGGGGAGATAGTAGCCCGGAAGTGGTGCTAGCTGTGGGAAAAAGCTTTTCTGATGGATCTAAGATGTGGAATAATGCCATGCTTTACCTGGCATCTATCATCCTCGGCATGGGTGTAATAATATTGACAACATCTAAACTCAGCATTTTTTCATGCTAGCGATCTCCTCCCAAATCAAGCGGGTGCAATTGCTTAGCTTTAGCTCAAAAATTATATTCTAAAATAATTCCCTCAGAGATTTGGCGGCATGCTGATATATAAATTGATTTATCGACCTATATTTTAATCCTTCCAAGGCTTATTTTTTCGCCAACTTTGCTGCCATAGATGCCACATGCTTCCCCTGGAATCTCGCCGCTGCCAGCTCGTTTTCACTCGGCATGCGCTCTCCTTTTTGGCCAGATATGGTTGTGGCCCCGTATGGTGTTCCTCCTGTTATCTCGTCGATGCGCAGCTGGCCTTGGAAGGTATAGGGAAGACCGACTACAATCATTCCCAGATGGAGCATAGTCGTATGCATGCTGAGAAGGGCGGCCTCTTGTCCACCATGCTGCGAGCCGGAGCTGGTGAAGGCGCTGCCTACCTTTCCTACCAGGGCACCATCTCGCCACAGTTTTCCCAGAGTATTGAGGAAATGCTGCATCTGGGCGCACATGCTGCCCAGATATGTAGGCGCGCCAAGAATTATCGCATCAGCTTCGATCAGGCTATTCGGGGTGCAGATGGGTATCTCTTTGAATGATTTCTGGAATTCGGAGGCGCCCCTTTGCTTAATCTCCTCCTCCGCCAGGATCTCCGGAATGCGCATCAGAAATACTGTGGCACCTTCGTCTTTTGCTCCCTGCATAATAGCCTCAGCCAGGCGATTAGTATGTCCTAGCATTGAGTAGTGTGCTATCAATACATTCATAAATTAACCTCTCAGATGATGTTATGAGACTAATATAGCCATTTTAGGATTTAAGTATTGCCGTCCTTTCAGCCTATCTGTATATAAATCTTCAGTTAGCGTAATCATGGAGACTTTGCCCTATTCTCAGGTTTCGTAGAATAAGCCTCTCTCTGTGGCTTTTATTCTTGGCTTTTTTTAAAATATCTTGGGCTTTGGAAGAGCTGGGGTCATCATATATGCCCCAGCACAATTCGAAATGGAGACATTTCATATTATGCATGCCTGGAAGATGGCGAGCAATTCTCAATCCCTGGACAATTCTCTGGAACGACCATATATTCCACTTTATTGCTTTCCGAGACCAAGTTGCCATAACGATCATATATCTCGAACCACATAGTATGTTTTTCTTCGATGTCGCCGATGAACCACCAATTATACCTTCTGTTTGCAGATACAGGTATGTATCCAGATTGTAATACTGTGTTATCTGGATATTCTTCATAGAGTTTAAGTAATCCTCTTTTACACGGAGCAATTATCATCCTCGATACGTCGTGTAAGAATACGCATTTTGCGTTACATGAATAACGATTTCCCCAATAATCAACTATCCAAAGGCGATTCACGCAATTGCTTGAATCATCAACAGAACTCATATCTGTTAAATTGTCAGACATTTCGTTAACTTGATCACTTTCAAATGCAGAAATATTTAGGAGAAGTGCAGCTTCAGAAGATTCATTAAGAGAATTATACCCAGATACTGGAAAACCCGCGATGAATAGCCAACATGCAGCAGCAACGAATTTAGTTCCTAATCTCATCATTTCTCACCAATAACTATAAATGTTTTTTTAGATTTAAATAGTTTTCGCTTTTGATTTTATGTTTTAGTTTAGGCTATAGAACGGCAGGCTGAGACTGCATTCCCTCAATAATCCCGATCTTCTCTTCCGTCAGCTCGGAAAGCTTATAGACGAAAGTGCCCATGGGGATGTATCCTCACTCAAAAAAGAAGGCCCCATCGAGCAAACACCCGAAAATACTGGCCTTCTTGGTAACAGCGTCGCAGCTCACCCTATTGAATCTTGACTTGGCCAAAAGAATAATAACCCATAAAGCGACTCATTTCTCTTCAACCGGAGAATAAGATGATTCGCGTCATATCCCTGGACATGGACGGCACCCTGGTCAACTCCAGGTTCGTAGACAAGGTCTGGATGGAAGGTATGCCTATGCTTTACGCCGAAAAGACCGGCCTGGACTTTCCCGTCGCCAAGAGTTACGTTGTCAGCGAGTACATGAAGATCGGCAGCGACAAGCTGGAATGGTACGACCTGCTCTACTGGATCGAGAGGTTCGGGCTTAAGGTCGGGAAGGACGAGCTATTGCAGATGTACGAGGACGAGATAGAGACCTACCCCGAGGTGCAGGAGGTGCTGGATCTTCTCGCTGAAAGCTACGAGCTGGTAGTGACATCCAACGCCGCCCGCGAGTTCATCGACATTGAGTTGGAGGGCCTGTCGGACTACTTCAGCGAGACCTTCTCCGCCACCTCAGATTTCCGGGAGGTCAAGAAATCGCCTCTCATCTACGGCACGGTATGTGCTCACATGGGCGCCAAGCCCTTTGAGGTTCTGCACATCGGCGATCACTACAATTACGACTACGAATCGCCCCTGGAAGCGGGTCTTGACGCACTCTTCTTAGACCGCAAGGGAGAGCGCTCTGGCCGAGAGGTAGTGGGCGATTTGCGAGAGGCCATAGAGCTGATCGACGGCTGCATTTAGGCACGGACTAACCCCACATTCTTACCCAAAATCCATAGGAATCGGAATACATGAAGAGAGAGAAAAGGCTGATCCTGGCACTGGATGTCACCTCCCGAGAGCAGGCCCTTTCCTTAGCCGGACAGCTCAAAGACCACTTTGATGCCATTAAGATCGGCTATCCCCTTATTCTCTCCGCGGGACTGGGAATAGTAACGGAGATCTCCGCCAGTCTGCCTGTCATCGCCGACCTGAAGGTGGCCGATATTCCCAACACCAACCGGCTCATCTGCGAGGCGGTGCTGAGCGCAGGGGCGAGCGGTATCATCGCCCAGGCCTTCCCGGGAAAGGACTCTTTGCAGGCCTGCGCTAAGAGCGCCGCAGAGCACGGAGCTGATCTTTTTGTCGTCACGGAGATGAGCCATCCTGGAGCGGAGCTTTTCATGGCCCCCCTGGCAGAGAGAATGGCCAGGCTGGCTGTGGAGGCGGGCGCCAGCGGGGTTGTAGCCCCAGCCACGCGCCCGGAGAGAATTAAGCTGATCCGTTCCATCATCGGAGAGCGCATCGTCATATCTCCTGGAGTAGGCGCCCAGGGAGGCTCGGCTGGCGAAGCTCTGCTGGCCGGCGCGGACTATCTGATTGTAGGCAGATCGATCTACGAAGCCGAGGACCCGGTAGCCTCTGCAAAGAAGCTTCTTGCTCTTGTCCGCTAACTTGATCGATAGCAGATGCTGGCAGATTTAAGTCGAACTGATGGCATCGTTTCTATACTTTGCAAATTGATATACTACTATGATTGTAGCAGATTTCGCCACCATTCCCATGGGCAAGGGAACCAGCGCCTCCCATTATGTGCTGGCCGTTCATGAGCTTTTGAGACAGTCCGGTATTAAATTCGCTGCCGGACCCATGTCCACGGCCATTGAGGCAAGCACCTTTGAAGAGCTCTTTGGAGTGATCGAGAAGGCGAATGAAAAGCTGGCAGAGATGGGTGTGCAGAGAATAATAACCACGATGCACATCGATTACCGTCTGGATAAGGATGTATCTATCGAGTCCAAACTGGGCATAATTAAAGAGGAATAGTATAACAGAAAGCACAACGTACAATAGCACATCAATTCTGGAGGGGATTCGTAGCCTGCAACAGCCACAGCCCTGATTGTAATATATTAGTTATAATAATGAATTTTTTTGTAAGTTGCAGTAGACACGAACAGCAAATCTTTTTCCTGAATCTGCCATCAATTGATGCCGGAAGATTTACCTGCAGTACGGAAACAGAACGTTCTCACAAAATTTTCTGCCAATATTATGCACATCGAAATGAATATTAATGAGAATGCTTATGTTTGATTCTAACTTGGTGTCTTGGTTATGGGTAGCTATTTTAGCGATAAGATAAACGAAATAAGCCTCACATTAGAGGAGCTTGGCAGTAAAATAGCCGAGACCTGTCCGACTTGTCGTGCCGTTTCAGAGACGGTAGAGCGCCTTAAAGTCGGCCTGGAAGAGCTGGAGGATAGAAGCCGAAACATCACCAGCATCATCAAGAACGCCCCTTTGGCAATTGCCATTATTGAAAAAGACGGGACATTCAGCAGCATAAATCCTAAATTCATAGAGATTTTCGGCTATGATCCAGAAGAGATTTCGTGCGGAAGAGAATGGTTTAAAAGAGCCTTTCCGGACCCGGATTATCGAAATGCTGCCATAGCCACCTGGATCAATGACAAAAATGAAATTGGAACTGGCGCCAAGAGGTGCCGGACCTTTACGGTAACCTGCAAGGATGGGACGAAAAAGACAATAAGATTTGCAGCCGTGCAGCAGGAAAATGGGGCAAATCAGCTTATATGCGAAGAAGTAAAAGAGAGTTTTAGTTGTGATGAAGTGGCGAATCTCACCCGCCGCCAGCTAATGGACATAATTGACTTTCTGCCTGATGCCACCTTTGTCATAGATGAGAGCAGGAAAGTGATTGCCTGGAACCGGGCCATAGAGGAAATGACCGGCATCAAAAAACAGGAGATAATTGGAAAGGGCGACTATGCATACAGCGTTCCCTTTTATGGAGAGCAACGGCCGATTCTGATCGACCTGATATACGGCGACAATCCAGAGACCAGGTCTCAATATCGTTATGTGGAAAAGAAAGGAGATACCCTCTATGCCGAATCGGTAGCACCTTTTTTATTGGCCGGCCAGAGAACTTATGTCTGGGCTACAGCATCTCCTCTTCGGGATGACGAGGGAGAATTAATTGGAGCTATTGAATCCATACGAGACATAACTGAGCGAAAAGAAGCTGAAGATGCGCTGCATGACTCCGAACGCCGCCTGGCGGATATTATCAATTTCCTGCCAGACGCCACCTTTGTTATTAACAGGCAGGGCACAGTCATAGCCTGGAATCGGGCTATCGAGGCGATGACCGGTATTATTGCCAAAGATATGCTGGGAAAAGGCCATTATGAGTATGCGCTTCCTTTTTATGGCAAACGCCGGCCGACTCTTGCCAATCTCGTGCTTGAATATAATCAGGAATCACCGGATGAATATGATGAGTGGGGCAGAAGATATTGGATTTCGAATGAATTTTCCGATAACATGATGAGACAGGAAGACGGCAGTCTCTTTTGGGAGGGCTTTATGCCCAATATGAGGGGGGGCGAGGCCTTTTTGCAGGGAAGTGCAACTGCACTTTACGATTCTGAGGGCAATGTCACCGGTGCCATTGAATCCGTGCGCAATATAACAGAGCGCATGAGGGCTCAAATGGAGCTGAAAAAAAACGAGGCTAAGAATAGATCTCTTCTGGATGCAATTCCCGATATGATGTTCCTGATCGCCGAGGACGGCACCTTTTTGGACTATAATGTGCAGGAGACATCACCATTCTACTTGCCTCCCCAGTCATTTCTGGGCAAGAAAATGCAGGATCTTCTACCGGATGATATGGTTACCCAGGCTTTTTATCATGTGAATCAGGCAAAAAAAAACAGAAAGATGCAGATCTTCGAGTATGCGCTCATTATAGATGGCAAGATGTCATTCTTTGAGGCGCGCATCAACCCTGGTGGAGAGGACACGTTTTTACTATTGGTACGGGATATTACCGATAGCAAAAAGGCACAAGAGGCTCTTCGCAAGGCCAAAGAGGATGCAGAAGCCGCTGCTCGTGCCAAATCCGAATTTTTGGCTAATATGAGCCATGAGATCAGGACTCCCCTCAACGCCATCATAGGCATGACAGGAATACTTCTCGATACTCCTCTTCTGCCAGATCAAAAAGATTGCCTGGAGACGGTGCGTAGCAGTGGTGATATCCTCGTATCCGTTATCAACAATATCTTGGACTTCTCCAAGATCGAAGAAGGCAAGAGGGAGATAGAAAAGCAGCCCTTCGAACTAAGCAAATGCATTGAAGATGCCATGGACTTGCTCACGCCCATTGCCGCGAAGAAGTATATCCATTTTTATTATGATATTGATGACTCCATTCCGAAGAGGCTGCAGGGAGACGCCACCAGCATTTCCCAGGTCTTAATAAACCTCCTCGGCAATGCGATCAAGTTTACAGACCGTGGAGAGGTATCGGTACATGTCTCGGGCGACGGCCAGGAGAATGGAAAGACTAAGCTGTTCTTCTCGGTCAGAGATACAGGGATCGGCATTCCCCAGGATCGTATGAGCAGCCTCTTCCAGTCCTTTAGCCAGGTGGATATGTCTACCACTCGCAAATATGGCGGAACGGGTTTGGGTCTAGCCATCAGCAAAAAGCTGGTGCAGCTTATGGGCGGGACCATTTGGGCGCAAAGCGAAATTTGCAGGGGAAGCACATTTAGCTTCACAATTCTGGCCGATGAAGCGACACCAGAGCAATGTTTGGAGATGAAAAAGAAGCCCAATATGGTCGATTTGCAGCAAGGCATTCCTGGCCATTTGAAGCTGCTGATTGCAGAGGATAATCTGGTAAATCAGAAGGTTGCCCTGCTCATGCTCAGGAAGCTGGGGATCAGAGCGGATGTGGCAGCCAACGGCAGAGAGGTCTTGCAGGCTTTGGAACGCCAGAACTATGACGTGGTCCTGATGGATGTGCAAATGCCAGAGATGGACGGCTTTGATGCGGCAAAGGCCATTCGCGAACGCTGGCCGAATGGATCGCCTCACATAATCGCAGTCACTGCGCACGCTTTAGAGGGCGACAGGAAAAGATGCATCGAGGCAGGAATGGATGACTACATCAGCAAGCCCGTTCGCCTGGAAGAGCTGGCCAGCGCTCTGGGGAGAGTGTTCCCTGCCGCAGGGCGATATGAGGAGCGACTAGCAGAAGTTAGGTAAAAATTGATTTGAATTTCCGGGATACGATCTTTCTGGCAATAGATGGCGACCTCTCCTCATCCCTGGCACATTCCTTTGCATCAGATCCACCATGGCCGGTCTTCCCCGTGCGTTCGTTCTCTGTGCGCTCTGTGACTCTGCGGTTTAATTCCGCAATTCATCATGGTTTAATCATCAGTCTACGATTATCTCGCCAAAGCCCGCTTGTGTGCCGGACAACGCAAGTTTAGTTAAATTAAGTCCACTGGCGTTGGTTTCTTATAGGTGCAGACCTGGGCTAGAAGCATGCCAAACTGGATCTACCCCGATTTCGAGCCGCGGCCCCAGCGGCCTTTATTTCTCTGCATCATCTCCAACACAGACACCGGCAAGATTCCTGGCCTCTCCGCAGCCGGAACCACGCCGGAGCTGACCGACTACACCCCCGGCGCCGATGCCGAGCTGGTGGAGACCAACCGCATCATCACCATGCCCGAGCTGCCCGAGGCTCCTGGTGGCTCGCCCACTCCCGCCATCGTCACCAAGGCTGCTCTGAACCTGACCGGCATACCTTCCTTGTTCGTGGCCTCGGGCCTGCGCAAGAAGCCGGCCATCCCCTACGCGGAGCTTGGCGGAGCGGCGGGAAGCGACATACGCAAAGAGCCGGCCGTGCCTGGCGCTCGTGCCCTCTTTGAAAATGCCGTCCTTCTGGGAAAGAAGCTCGCCAGGCTTTCCGACTGCGTCTTCATCGGCGAGTCCATCGCCGGAGGCACGACCACGGCTATGGCCGTTCTCTGGGCCCTGGGCTACGATGTCAATGTGAGCAGCAGCTTCCAGTCCAATCCCACTGCCCTGAAGAAGAGCGTGGTGGCCGAGGCCATGGGCCGGGCCGGGATAACTATTGGAAGCCTGAAGAGCGACCCCTTGCGAGCAGTGCAGCAGGTCGGCGACCCCATGATGCCTGCGGCTCTTGGCCTCATGCAAGGTCTGCAGGGCTGCAAAGTCGTACTGGCGGGCGGGACGCAGATGGCCGCTGTCCTGGCCCTGGGAAAAGCCATGAAAATCGATGGCGACATCTCCATTGCCACTACCAAATATATCGTGGAAGACAAAACGGCCAACTTTAAGGAGATCGTGGAGTCTGTGGGCCGGCCTTACTACTACTCCGATCCGGGGCTGGAGAACTCCAAGATCCCAGGCGTGCAGATCTACGCGAAGGGCTACGTCAAAGAAGGCGTGGGCATGGGTGGAGCCAGCCTTCTGGCCGGGCTTTACGGAGTCACGCAAATGCAGCTCGTCGATGAGACCGACCGCGTGCTCATGACTGTGGAACTGCCCAAGAAATAGACCGGAAAGCATGAAAGCTGCTGTTTTAAAAGGCCCTGGCCTCCTGGAGCTGGACGATCTGCCAGATCCGTTGTGCCCCAAAGGCGGAGCCCTGCTAGAGGTCAAAGCCTGCGCCGTCTGCGGAACGGATGTCAAGATGAGAGAGCAGGGTCACAGGGACCTCTCCTACCCGCGCGTTCTGGGGCACGAAATGGTGGGCAGGATTGTAGAGATAGGGGCAAACTCCCACCTGGCCGAAGGCGACCAGGTACAGGTCTGGCCGGGAATAGCCTGCGGAAAATGCCGGCCATGCCAGAGGGGAGCCGACAACCGCTGCCCCGACATAAAAATCATGGGATTCAACTGCGATGGGGGCTTTGCACAGCTCCTGGCCCTGCCCGAGCAGAGCCTTTCTGGCGGCGTGAACCTGCTGCCCCACAGAGACGATCCTGCTCTCGTCGCTCTGGCTGAACCTTTAGCCTGTTGCATCAACGGCCAGGAGCAGGCCTGCGTCTCTAAGGGCGACCGCGTTCTCATCTACGGTGGCGGGCCCATCGGCGCTCTGCATGCTCTTTTAGCCGAGCTTCATGGAGCCGAGAAGATAATAGTAGCTGAGAGATTGCCCGGCCGCATCCACCTGCTGGAAAGACACACCTGCGCTGTGGTCGTTAATCCGGCGGAAGAGTCTGGGGAAACCGTCCTGGCTGCAGAGATAGGAAGAGCGGGCGTTGACGTCATCCTTACCGCCACTCCAGAGGTGCGGATGGATAACGATCTTCTCAAGCTGCTCTCCCCTGGAGGAAGAATCTGCATCTTCTCCGGGCCGGCTCCTGGAAACTACGAAGAACGGATCGATCTTAGGTCTATTCACTACCATGAGCTTACCATCACCGGAGCCTACGGCTGCTCCAGCCGGCAAAACCGGCAGGCTGTAGAGCTTTTAACCTCTGGCATGATCAAGGCCGACTGGATCGTCACTAAGAGGACGAATCTTGCCAGAATTGAGGACGCATTTTCCCATTCCGCTCAAAGAACGGGGATGAAATCAGTTGTTCTAATTTGAACATTGTGGGTTTCCTCTAGGTATCGAGTGGGTAATAGAATGGTGGTAGTCCGTAACCATTTGGTTATAACCAGTGGTTAACGGCGTTTTCAACCACAGAGGCACAGAGCTCACAGAGAACGCACAGAGACGAACTACTAACAACGGGAAAACCATAGTAATCTAGAATTGGCGAAGTGCATTTTAGCAATGCGGAGACTGGATAATGGAAGAGAGTTTGAGATACTTTGGCAGCCGGGTGGACGCCATGATTAAGGGCAGCAATCTGACAAGAGAAGAGGCGTCCTTTCTTTTCAAGCAGATTTTGAATAACGAGCAGCCGGATTTGCAGCAGGGCGCATTCCTCGCCGCCATAACCGCCAAGGGCGCAACGGCTCAGGAAATAGCCGGCATCTGGGAAGCCATTTACGAGATCGACACCGTAAAGGTTCATCCCAATGTAGACGGCCCTCTGGTGGAGAACTGCGGCACTGGCATGGACGCCGTCAAGACCTTCAACATCAGCACCGCCGCATCGCTTGTAGCTGCCGCCGACGGCATAATCATGGCCAAACATGGAGCGCGGGCCATAACCTCAAAGTGCGGCGCCGTCGATATCCTGGAGACTCTCGGAGTCGATGTGGAATGCGATGCCGATCTGGTGAAAAGAAGCATTGAGCGCGCCGGCATAGGCATCTTCAACGGCATGAGCGCCAAAGTGCACCCCTCTGCACTCTACAGGATTTTATCTCAGATCAGATTTGGCACAGTTCTCAATGTGGCCGGGTCTCTGGCTAACCCCGCCAAGCCTTCCTATGCCGTGCGGGGCGTCTACTCCGAGAAAATGGTGCTGCCAATTGCACAGGCCATGAAAGAGATAGGCTTTAGGCGAGCCTTTGTCGTGCACGGCAGGAGCCGGGATGACGCACGGGGCATGGATGAGCTCTCCACTCTGGGCCGGTCTTCTGTAGCAAAGCTGACTGAGGACGGAATGATCCGAGAGTATGCCATAAACCCGCGGGATCTGGGGCTAAGAGAAGCAGATGAATCATCTATCCTTTACAGGAGCGACAGAGAGGCAGAAGCCATAAAGCTATTGAGGGTCTTGTCCGGGGAGGACAGGAGCTTTCGCAGAGACATCGTATGCCTGAATGCCGCTCCGCTGCTTTGCATAACCGATCATGCATCAAACCTCAAAGAGGGAATGGACAAGGCCGCCGATATCATCGATTGCGGCAAGCCCATAAAAAAGCTGAAAGCCTGGGTGGCAGAACAAAACCAAGACGCCAGCCGGCCCCTGGAAAAATTGGAGAAGATGCTGGCCCAGGCTTGCTCTTGAATTTATAAGCATAACTCATATCTATCAGGGAGACCAGGATATCTTCTGCAGTGTAATACATGGACTTTGATCCCGGTAAATGGTGCTCTGAACATAAAGGAATGCTGATCATAGCCTTGGCCTCAATGCTTTTGATCTTCTATTTTTTCTTTCCCTTTCTGGACGGCATAATCCTTGGCACCGTCTTCGCCTACGCGGGCAAGCCCATTCGTGATAAATTCGGCAAGAGGAAAAGGCTGGGATCATTGGTTGCCGCCGTATGCATAGTTGTCCCCATTTTTCTGGTCCTGGGCCTGGGAATGATTGAGATCGCCAACCAGATCTTAATCCTGGCCAAGAATCAAGAGGCGATCAGAACAGCGCTCAGTATTCTAACGTATCAGACCTCTCGAGATCTGACACCCTGGATGAAGGATCTATTGACAAGCGTGCTGGAGAATGCTGCGAGCATCATTGCCCCCATTGCTGCCTCCATTCCCGTCTTTCACATTGGCAGAGTGGCCTCTTTGGGAATCATCAACTTCATAGTATCCATCCCCGTTTGCTACTTCGTACTGGTGGACGGAGAGAGCTTTGTGGAGTCGATAATATCCCTGCTGCCACAAAGGGAGAAGGAGGCGTATCGAAAATACATGAGCCGCATCGATTATATCTTGAGCGGCATCTTCATCGGCACTATCTATACTTCAATCTTAGGCAGCATTATAGCCGCTTTTATTTTCTATGCCTTTAGCCTGCCCAGACCCTTTGCCCTGGCGAGCATTGTCTTTGTGGCCGGAATGGTCCCCTTCCTCACCTCCTGGGTAGTCATCATCCCGGTGACTATTTACCGATATTTCGCGGTAGGAATGGAAGGCGCCGCCGTTTTCTTCGTTCTGGCTTCAGCTCTCATCTACCTGCCTTCGGAGCTCTTAATCCGGCCATACCTGGTAGCGGCTAAATCCTCCTTGCATCCCTTACTGGTAATGCTCTCCTTTTTGGGAGGCGCTCTTGTAGCCGGAATTGGCGGCTTCTTCCTGGCTCCTGCCATAATGGGCATAATAGTAGGAATATATCAGGTACGAAGGGAAGAGATGGCTAATCCGGAAGATGCATGAAATTTTATATTGAGACTTACGGCTGCACCGCCAACTTCGGGAATTCGCAGGATATGGTTGAGGCCCTGCAAGAGATGGGCCACATCTCTTCAGCTTTGGATGAAGCTGACGCGGTGATAGTGAACACCTGCGCTGTAACGGAGAAGACGGAGCGCAAGATTTTACGCAGGCTGAGCCTATTGCAGGGAAAGCGCCTCGTCGTAGCCGGATGCCTCAGTACAGCTCTACCAGAATCGATTCACCTGATAAACTGCCGGGAACGTCTGGGATTGTTGAGCAGGTCTGCCGCAAGAAAGGTCGCAGATCTCTTTGATCATTCTTCCTCAACCAAACCATTTGGCGCCCCTGAATGCGCACTGCATGCTCCACAAGTTGCGCTCGCGGCCCGCCGCGATCTCTGCGGCATCGTCAATGTCGCCGCGGGATGCAATGGTGGCTGTAGCTACTGCATAGTCCGAAGGGCCAGAGGCAAGCTGGTCAGCCGCGATCCAGATGAGGTTGTCGAAGCTGTCCAAAAGCTAGTAGGGTCGGGCATCGCTGAGGTCCAGCTCACTGCCCAAGATACAGCAGCTTATGGCCTGGATAGAGGAACCAGCCTGCCTGAGCTAATCGATAAGGTGACGGATGTCCCGGGAAGGTTTATGGTACGGGTGGGCATGATGAACCCGGATACTGCTCGCCCCGTTCTGATGGAACTCATGCAGGCCTTTCGCAGCCCTAAGGTATACAGATTTCTGCACATGCCCGTGCAGTCCGGTTCAAACAGAATTCTTGAAAGCATGGGAAGGAGATATACTGCAGAGGATTTTCTCGGAATCGTGGACGCTTTTAGAGAGAAATTCCAGGATCTTTCCATTATTACTGATGTTATCGTGGGATTTCCCGGTGAGACGGAAGAGGACTTCAGGCAGACCCTGGAGCTAATAAGGTCACTGCAACCAGACAAGGTCAATGTCACCAGGTTCTCCCGACGCCCGGGCACGCGCGCCTCCAAGCTCTACGATATGCCAGACCGCATTAAGAAGGACAGATCAAGGGAGCTTACCCGGCTCTGGCTGGAGATTGCGGGCACCAGGAATCGCCGTTATGTGGGGCAGGTATTGGATGCCCTAGTTACAGAGTGCGGAAGGGTCGCGACCATGAAAGCCAGATCTGCAAATTATGCGGGTATTGTTGTCTCAGGCGCGCCGGATCTTGGAAGCTTTTGCAAAATAAGGATAAGGGAAGCGAATCCTTTCTACTTGGAAGGCATCTTACAATTATGATTCAAAGATGGCTATTTAAATTAAATTAGCCCAGAGTAGTTAAAACTAATGCTATGCAAATCAAAAAGAGATTTCAATCAATTCAAATCAGGATAATAGATTTTAAATTCTATTAATTCGACCTAGAGACAAAATAGATGAGTTGAACAAGTATTACATTAAAATTTTACAGCATAATTGTCACCATTAACTTTATTAATAATGAACATTATTGAAGATTATGATTAACCTGACCATCCAGGGAGTGATTTTAAGTATCTAACTTTATTAGCGACGGATAGTAATCGATAAAATAGATGCTAAATCTTTAGGATGATTGGGAAAGTCATACAAAAAGGAGGTGTATTAAAAAATGGCTGAGGAGAGGGCATCAGAACAGACTTCTGTTTTAATGGAAGAGTCCAGAATATTCAACCCGCCAAAGGACTTGGTCGAGAATTCCAATGTCATGCAGTATATGAAGAAAAAGGGCTTCAAGACCGAGAAAGAACTGCGTGAGTGGTGCTCCAAGAACCTGGAGGAATTCTGGGGTGAGATGGGCAAAGAGTATGCGACATGGTTTGAGCCCTTTACGAAGGTACTCGACTGGAAGCCACCATATGCCAAATGGTTCGTAGGAGGCAAGGTTAACGCTACATACAACTCTGTTGACAGGCATATGAAAACAGCAGTGAAGGACAAGGTCGCCTACATAGCCGTAGGAGAACCTATCGGTGATACCCGGATGATTACCTACGCTGACCTGTACAGAGATGTGAACAAGTTAGCCAACGGCTTGAAGAGCCTGGGTGTAAAGAAGGGCGACAGAGTCTCCATCTACATGCCCATGATACCGGAGCTGCCCATAGCCATGCTGGCCTGTGCCAAGATCGGAGCTATCCACAGCGTGGTCTTCTCAGGCTTCAGCACTGGAGCCTATGCGGCCAGGGTGCAAGATGGTGAGTCGGTTATATCAATCACTGTTGATGGATTCTGGAGGCGCGGAAAAGTCGTGCCGCTGAAAGAAGGGGCCGATGAAGCGCTCCAAACTTGTCCCACCGTCAAACACCAGATCGTATATAAGAGGTGCGGAAACGAGGTCAAGTGGAATCCTCGAGACGTCTGGTGGCATGAACTGATAAAGAACCAGTCGGCAGAATGTGAATGTGAGAAGCTGGATCCCGAGCACAGACTGTACATCCTTTACACCTCGGGAACGACAGGCAAGCCCAAGGGCATTGAGCATGCTCATGGAGGATACTGCGTAGGAACGCCGCAGACCCTGCACTGGGTATTTGACTTAAAGCCAAGCGACGTGTGGTGGTGCACGGCTGATATCGGATGGGTCACCGGTCATAGCTACATCGTGTATGCCCCGCTCATGCTTGGCGTTACCAGCGTAATATACGAGGGATCTCCTGACTTCCCGGACTTCTCAAGATGGTGGTCAATTGTAGAGGAGCATAAGGTGTCAGTCTTCTACACCGCGCCCACCGCCATAAGGATGTTTATGAAAGCAGGGGAACAGTGGTCAGATAAGCACAACTTGAAGAGTCTGCGGCTGCTTGGAACTGTGGGCGAGCCCATCAACCCCGAGGCTTGGATCTGGTACCGCAAACATATCGGCCGGGACGAGCTACAGATCATGGATACCTGGTGGCAGACGGAGACGGGCACATTCATCAATTCGCCGCTGCCCATAACGCCGCTCATCCCTGGATCGTGCTGTATGCCGCTGCCTGGATATAACGTTGAAGTCTGGGACGAAGCAGGAAAACCCGTACCCACTGGCCAGGGTGGAAACTTAGTCATCACCACGCCCTATCCAACCATGCTCAGAGACTTCTACAAGGACCCAGCGAGGTACCAGAAGACCTACTGGGAGCATTACTGGAAGGTAGCTCCTGGAGCGTATCTGGCAGGAGACAAGGGCAGGGTCACCAAAGACGGCTACTTCTTTGTCCAGGGACGTATGGACGACGTAATCAAGGTGGCGGGCCATAGGCTAGGCAACTCCGAGGTCGAATCCGCGGCTGTGAGCCATCCGGCAGTGGCCGAGGCAGCTGTCATCGGCAAGCCCGACGAGGTTAAGGGTGAGGTAATAATTGTCTTCGCTATCCTCAGGGGAGGATTCCAGCCATCTGAGGAGCTCAAGAAGGATATTACCAAGCACATAAGGAACACCCTGGGCCCTATTGCAATACCGGAGCAGGTGCATTTCGTCAATGATGTACCCAAGACCAGGTCAGGCAAGATCATGCGCCGGGTCATCAAGGCCAAGGCCATGGGCCAGCCAGTGGGAGATATATCCACCCTTATGAATCCGGAGGCAGTAGACGGGATCCCTAAGATCGTCTGATAGGGATCTCTTATATTTTTTTAAATTTAAACTTTGGCTAAATTGCATCATGTCGTTGTCTCTTTTTAGTAATAATTGGTCTTGATAAAAATCTTTCGTATATCTGACATATGTTTGATTATTAATGATAATAATTAATCATTACGTAAAGGTCCCGCGATAACTTTATTAATGAAAGATTACGATAATGGTCAATCATCACAGTGTTTCCTGGACCGCCCTGGGGCCAATACAGGGCGATCTCATAGGAGCATAATTGAGTTCAGGCAGAGGGAGGTTTCAACGAGCAAAAGGGTTCTTCCTCGCCCTTTTACGAGAGTCTGGAAACACGTGGCGACCAAGTAAAGGAGGTTTAAAATGGCTGAGCAAAAAGCAACCGCAAAAACATCAGTGCTATATGAGGAAACAAGAGTATTCGAGCCGTCCAAGGAGCTCGTTGAGAATTCCAACGTCATGAAGTGGATGAAAGAGAAGGGATTCAAGACAGAGCGGGAGATGCGCCTGTGGTGTTCTGCTAACTACATCCAGTTCTGGGGTGAGATGGCCAAGACCTATGCCGATTGGTTTGAGCCCTGGGGATCAACCTTGGAATGGATACCGCCCTATGCCAAATGGTTCTTGGGAGCCAAGTGCAACGTGGCCTATAACTCAGTAGACAGACACGCATTGGGCGCTAAGAAAGATAAGGTAGCTTATATCTTTGTGCCCGAGCCCACCGATCAGCCTACCCAGAAGATCACATATGGAGATCTCTACAAGGAGGTTAATAAGTTCGCTAACGGCTTGAAGAGCCTAGGGGTGAAGAGGGGAGACAGAGTCATGTTGTACATGCCCATGATCCCTCAACTGCCCATTGCCATGCTCGCCATCGCCAAGATCGGAGCCATTCACTGCATCGTTTTCTCCGGATTTTCTTCGGGCGGCCTTAACAGCAGGATCCTGGATGCCGAGGCCAAAGCGGTAATAACCACTGATGGTCTATACAGGCGCGGCAAGCCTATTCCTCTCAAGCCCAATGTGGACGAGGCCACGGCCAATACTCCCTCGGTGCAGAAAGTAATCGTGGTCAAGAGGACGGGCATTGAAGTCCCCATGAAGCAGGGCAGAGATATCTACTGGCACGACCTGGTGGCAGGAAAGTCTGAGGAGTGCGAGTGCGAGAAGATGGACCCGGAGGAGAGGCTATTCATTCTGTACACATCAGGCACTACCGGCAAGCCTAAGGGTATCGAGCACGTCCATGGCGGATACTGTGTCGGTCCGGCTCAAACATTGCATTGGGTCTTCGATATCAAGGATAACGATGTCTGGTGGTGCACGGCGGATATCGGATGGATCACAGGCCATTCCTACATAGTCTACGGCCCACTCTGTCTCGGTGCTACGAGCATGATGTACGAGGGCGCTCCCGACTTCCCGGACTTCGGCAGATGGTTCAAGATCATTCAGGACAATAAGGTATCAGTATTCTACACAGCACCAACGGCCATCAGAATGTTCATGAAGGCCGGTGATAAATGGACCAAGGAATACGACATCTCCAGCATAAGGCTGCTCGGATCTGTGGGCGAGCCCATTAACCCCGAGGCCTGGATGTGGTATAGAAAGAATTTCGGCGCCGACAAATGCCAGATCATGGACACCTGGTGGCAGACGGAGACCGGAACATTCCTGGTATCTCCCTTGCCCATAACTCCCTTGAAGCCCGGCTCACCGACCTTCCCGCTGCCCGGATTCAACATCGATATCCTGGACGAGGATGCCAACCCAGTTATGCCCGGAACAGGAGGCAACATCGTCAGCAATACACCCTGGCCATCTATGCTCAGAGCCTTCTATGGTGATACTGTAAGATACCAGAAAGAGTACTGGTCCACCTACTGGGAGATCAGACCCGGAACTTACCTGGCAGGCGATAAGGCCCAAAAGGACAAGGATGGATATATCACCATCCAGGGCAGAATCGACGACGTGCTGAAGGTGGCCGGACACAGGCTCTCCAACGCAGAGGTCGAGTCCGCTCTTGTCGCTCATCCCAAGGTTGGTGAGGCAGCTGTCATCGGCAAACCGGATGAGGTCAAAGGTGAGGTAATCATAGCCTTCGTTTCTCTCAGATCTGGGAACGAGGAGAGCGATGAGCTGAAGAAGGAGCTTATTAAGCATGTGAGGACTGTCCTGGGACCTGTAGCCAGCCCAGAGGCGGTTTACTTCGTCAAGGACGTGCCTAAGACAAGGAGCGGCAAGATCATGCGCCGCGTCATCAAGGCCAAAGCAATGGGCCAGCCAACAGGAGACATATCCGCTCTGGCTAACCCGGATGCAGTCGAGGCCATCCCACTCATTAAGTGAGCGGGCCATTATTTTTTCTTTTTTTTTATTGCTCTTTTCTTCAGTCTTTGCCTGATATGCAATAACATTTTGCACGTCCGATTCACTCAAAGTTGCCGAAATAATTTCGGAATTTTGCTAATAAAGAGATTAATAATGATAATAATTGAACATTAATTAAAGTCACCTCGACAACTTTATAAATGAAAAACCGGTATAATTATCGTTCGCTACAGTGTTCCCAGGAACCTATGGTGCGCGGAGCCTTTCGGTCTTAGATGATTTGGGAAAGATTGTGCTGGAAGGCTGTCCTGAGGATATGAGCAGGCATTCAGGCAGATTTAGAGGGTGTCTGGAAACACGTAGGGATTCAAAAAGGAGGTTATAAATTGGCTGAGCAAAAAGCAACAACGTCTGTTCTTTATGAGGAGACGAGAGTATTCGAGCCGTCCAAGGAGCTCGTCGAGAATTCCAATGTCATGGCGTGGATGAAGAAGAAGGGATTCAAGAGCGAGCGCGAGATGCGCGCCTGGACCGGCCAGAATTACTTGCAGTTCTGGGATGAGATGGCCAAGACCTATGCCGACTGGTTCGAGCCCTACGCACAGGTCCTCAACTGGATTCCACCCTATGCCAAGTGGTTCGTAGGCGGCAAGTGCAACGTAGCCTATAATGCCGTGGATAGGCATGCTGCGGGCGCCAAGAAGGACAAGGTAGCCTACATATTTGTCCCTGAGCCCGTCGATCAGCCCACCGAGAAAATCACCTATGCAGAGCTGGCTAAGAGGGTAAACAAGTTTGCAAACGGCCTCAAGAGCCTGGGAGTTGTCAAGGGCGATAGAGTTAGCATATACATGCCCATGATTCCCGAGACACCTATTGCCATGCTTGCTTGCGCAAAGATCGGCGCCATACACAGCGTGGTATTCTCCGGATTCTCCTCCGGCGGCCTGAACAGCAGAGTTCTCGATGCCGAGTCCAAGGTAGTAATTACCACTGACGGCTTCTATAGACGCGGCAAGCCACTGCCACTCAAGCCCAACGTGGATGAGGCTACTGCCAACACTCCAAGCGTCAAGAACGTAGTAGTGGTGAAGAGGGCGGGCATAGAAGTACCAATGAAAGCCGGCAAAGATGTCTGGTACCACGAACTGGTAGCCAAGCAGTCCGATGTGTGCGAGTGCGAGAAGATGGACGGCGAAGATCGGCTGTTTATCCTTTACACCTCCGGCACTACCGGCAAGCCCAAGGGTATCGAGCACGTTCATGGCGGTTACTGCGTAACTCCCGCTCAGACACTTTCCTGGGTCTTCGATATCAAAGAAACTGATGTCTGGTGGTGCACAGCTGATGTTGGATGGATCACCGGCCACAGCTACGTGGTCTATGGACCACTCTGCCTCGGTGCTACAACCATGATCTATGAGGGTTCCCCTGACTATCCCGACTTCAGCAGGTGGTTCAAGATCATCAGTGAGAACAAGGTGTCGATACTATACACAGCGCCAACTGCTGTGAGGATGTTCATGAAGGCCGGAGATCAATGGCCCAAGATGTACGACATCTCATGCCTGAGGCTGCTTGGCTCCGTCGGCGAGCCCATCAATCCCGAGGCCTGGATGTGGTACAGGAACAACTTCGGCGGCGGAAAGCTGCAGATCATGGACACCTGGTGGCAGACTGAGACCGGATGCTTCCTGATATCCCCTCTGCCCATCACCCCGCTCAAGCCCGGATCCCCGACATTCCCACTGCCCGGATTCAACATCGATATCCTGGATGAGGATGCCAACCCCGTGCCGGCAGGCTCCGGAGGCAATATCATCAGCAACACACCCTGGCCGTCCATGCTCCGTGCCTTCTACAAAGACACAGTCAGATACCAGAAAGAATACTGGGATATGTACTGGCAGATCAGGCCCGGCACATACCTGGCTGGCGACAAGGCCACCAAGGACAAGGATGGATATATCACCATCCAGGGCAGGATCGACGATGTGCTGAAGGTTGCAGGACACAGGCTCTCCAACGCTGAGGTTGAGTCCGCTCTGGTATCTCATCCCAAGGTCGCCGAGGCAGCCGTCATCGGCAAGCCCGACGAAGTCAAGGGCGAGGTCATCGTGGCTTTCGTCACCCTCCGAACAGGAAACGTGGAGAGCGATGAGCTGAAGAAGGAACTGGTTAAGCATGTGAGGTCCGCTCTGGGACCAGTAGCCAGCCCAGAGGCGATTTACTTCGTGAACGATGTGCCCAAGACCAGGTCCGGCAAGATCATGCGCCGCGTCATCAAGGCAAAGGCACTGGGCAACCCCACCGGAGATATTTCCGCTCTGGCTAACCCCGATGCAGTAGAGGCCATTCCGCTCATCAAGTGAGCGGAAAAAACCTTTTTTCTTTCTGGAATTTATCGCCATAATTCTTGCCGCCAGATTTCTAAATCATTGTTAATCACAAAAGATAATGGAAAATGGGTCAGCAGTTACAACATATTCTATTATTTTCTTTAATTGATATCTTTGGTGAAAAATCATTATGATGAAAGATCATTATGATTTTTATCGCGATAACTTTATAAATGATCAAGTAGGTTTTGGGCCGATGTTTCCCAAAATCCATCTGCGTTTTGTCGGGTGGTGGTCTGGGCAAAGGCAAAAGCGAGGTACAAGCAATGATTCTACACAAATAGGCCCGGACATAATAGATTGGGAAACAATTGATCATATGGAGGTATGAAATTGGCTGACACAGCAAAGACGTCTTCTCTGCAGGAAGAGACCAGGATTTTCAACACCCCGCAGTGGATAGTTGAGCACTCAAATGCGTTTGCTTGGATGAAGAAGAAGGGCTTCAAGACTGAGACCGAGATGCGCAAATGGTGCTCAGATAATTACATTGATTTCTGGGATGAGATGGCTCAGACCTATGCAGATTGGTACCAGCCCTACACCCAGGTTCTTGACGACTCCGCCAAGCCCTACTTCAAGTGGTATACCGGCGGCAAGATCAACGTAGCCTACAACGCCGTAGACAGGCATGCCAAGTCCGCAAACCGGAACAAGGTAGCCTACTACTTCATCGGCGAGCCCGTGGGCGACACCAGGACCATCACCTACTACGAGCTGTACAGAGAGGTCAACAAGATGGCCAATGCCCTCAAGAGCGTTGGCGTCGAGAAGGGAGACAGAGTAGTCGCATACCTGCCCATGATCCCTGAGCTGCCCATCACCATGCTGGCCTGCGCCAAGATCGGAGCCATTCACACCATCGTCTTCTCTGGATTCTCCTCTGGCGGTCTGGCCAGCAGAGTCAACGATGCCGAGGCCAAGGTCGTAGTCACATCCGATGGATTCTTCAGGCGCGGAAAGCCCCTGCCCCTCAAGCCCAATGTAGATGAGGCCATGAAGACTGCACCCTCCGTCAAGAAGGTAGTAGTCGTCAAGAGAACCGGCGTTGCCGTTCCCATGACCGAGGGACGCGATGTCTTCTACAATGATTTCGTAGCCGGCCAGTCCGCCCAGTGCGAGACCGCCCAGCTCGACCCAGAGGACAGGCTGTTCATTCTGTACACCTCCGGCACAACCGGCAAGCCCAAGGGTATTGAGCACGCTCACGGCGGATATGCCGTCGCTCCCGCTCAGACAACCTCCTGGGTACTGGATGTTCACGATGATGATGTCTTCTGGTGCACCGCAGACTGCGGCTGGATCACCGGCCACAGCTACGTAGTATACGGCCCGCTCTGCTTGGGCGCTTCCAGCATCCTTTACGAGGGATCTCCCGACTTCCCCGATCTGGGCCGCTGGTGGTCCATCATTGAGCAGTACGGTGTCTCAGTGTTCTACACAGCACCTACCGCCATCAGGATGTTCATGAAGACCGGCGAGGCCTTTGTGAAGAAGTACGACCTGTCCACCGTCAGAATTCTGGCATCTGTGGGCGAGCCACTGAACCCCGAAGCCTACATGTGGTACCGCAAGAACATCGGCGCAGACCAGGCACCCATCATTGATACCTGGTGGCAGACTGAGACCGGATGCCACGTCATCGCCCCATTGGCTATGACACCCGAGAAGCCCGGCTCCGTATGCTTCCCATTGCCCGGATTCAACACCGATATCTTCGACGAGGATGCCAACTCCGTGCCACTCGGCTACGGCGGCAACATCGTTCAGAAGACCCCCTGGCCGTCCATGCTCCGCGCCTTCTTCAGGGATACCGTCAGGTACCAGAAGGAGTACTGGGAGATGTACTGGCAGACCAAGCCCGGCACATACCTGGCTGGAGACAAGGCCACCCGCGACAAGGATGGCTACTGGTGGATCCAGGGCAGAATCGATGATGTGCTGAAGGTAGCTGGACACAGAATCTCCAACGCAGAGGTCGAGTCCGCCGCCGTTTCTCACCCCAAGGTCGCCGAGGCAGCCGTAGTCGGCCAGCCCGATGAAGTCAAGGGCGAGAAGATCGTGGCCTTCGTCATTCTCAGGGATGGCGTTGCCGAGTCTCCAGAGCTCGCGAAAGAGATCTCCACCCACGTACGCAAGGTACTGGGCCCCGTCGCTTACCCCGACAAGGTCTACTTCGTCAAGGATGTCCCCAAGACCCGGTCCGGCAAGATCATGCGCCGTGTCATCAAGGCCAAGGCTCTTGGAAAGGAGACCGGAGACCTGTCTGCTCTGGCCAATCCAGAGTCCGTAGAGAATATCCCACGCATTGATTTGTAAGTGGGATATCACCCTTCCTTTTTTTGGTAAATATTATAATTCTCATTCATGTTTTTTGATTGACTTGAAGCAAATAGCCACCTTCTTTCAAAGGCGTCTCACTATATCGTGGCTCACATCATGCCCTTTTACCTTCGCTCGTTGGCTAATGGTATAGTTGATTAGTTTATCAGGTGCATGTAGCGGATTATCAACGAATACTTGCATGAAGGCATTATATTTATATCAAATGAGTGCAGAACGAAAATAATCCGGGCGAATGACTCCGCATTCATCCCGTTGTGACGATGGTCGCAATTCTCATTAACTCTGCGAGTTAACAAAATCTACCAGGAAGGCCGGGGACTTGCCGCGATTTCGAGTTCTCGTCGAAAATCTCGCTGATCCTAAGTCGCCGATCATTGTCCTTCGCAATCCAACGAGATAAATTTGTATGAAGAAGGTATTTTCTGTATGGCAAAAGTCCTCGACAACATGGGCAAAACCAAGAGAAAGCCTATTGTGCCTCGCGAGAGCTCGCGAATAAGCGACGATGACGTGATAGATCTGAAGCTTCATGCTGCCCAGGAGATCCTGGCAGAGGTCTTTGGCATCACAGTTGTCGAAGCGGAAGAGATGATAAAACAGAGAAGCAAAGAGAGAATGCTCTGGCCTGAGGTATTTCAAACCGAGGAGTAAACCAGGGCGAATAAGGGTTCCATTTCTCACTCCTCAACAGATAATAATATATTCGTGCGAGCAGTAATTAGGCCTGATGGGAATTCTGGTAAGGTTGATAAAAGCCGTTATTGGCGCTGCTTTGCTCAACAAAGCGGTCAGGAATGCCTTCATGGCCTCGCTGATTAAGTCGGTGAACTGGATTCTCCGGCCATCGACCATATCAAGAATAATGGCATTTTTTACCAACCTGTTAAAGACAGCGCCAGGCAGCAGTGGGACCAATTTTCTTGCTAGTCTTTTCAAGGTTGCAGCGGAGTTAGCGCTCCTCCGATTTGCAAAAAAAAGCGGCTTTTCCGGGCCGGCTGCACTCTCAGCCCTCGCTGCTCTCCTGCTGGCCACTATGAGAGGAAGGGAAGAAAATTCGGGCACAAACAGCAAGAGGCAAAAGGATCAAGTCATTGACATTGATGAGTACACTATCCTGGATGAAAGGCATTGATGGATTGAAGCATCTTATTAATACGAATCCGCATATCCTATTCTCATGACCTTCAAAGCCGTGGAAATGGTAGCAGAGCTGATGGCCCTCTCTGCGCGCACCGCACCCAAAGGCCGGGGCCAGGACTCCATATCAATCAAAGTGGTGATCGGCGAAGAGCTGGTGGAGCTTTCTAGAGAGCTGCGCCGTCTAGGAGAAGCGCGGGGCATCAAATTCTTTCTCAGGGACGCCAGCAACCTGGAAAATAGCGAAGCCTGCCTGCTCATAGGCAGCAAGGCAACCGACAGTGCGGGCCTTGACTGCGGAGGCTGCGGCTATGCCACCTGCAAAGAGATGCTGGAGGCACAAAAACAGTTCCTGGAGTTGGTGCCGGAAAAATTCTTCCACGGCCCCAACTGCGTCATCAAGATGGCGGACCTTGGCATTGCTTTGGGCTCAGCAGCAAAGACGGCCAGCCTGCACAATGTCGACAACCGCGTCATGTTCACCGCAGGAGTGGCAGCGCTCTCCCTGAATTGGCTGGAGGGCTGCCGTGTGGCCTATGGACTGCCCCTCAAAGCCTCGGGAAAGAGCATCTACTTTGATAGACCGATCTGAGGAAGGTGAGCAGTCTTGGTTAAAATGAAGATTAGAGGCGGGGACCTGGACCTGGTGGAATACGAGTTCCAGCCCTTTCACCCGGGAGAATGCATCCACACATTGGGATTTGAAAAAGACTACCAACTCACGCCCCACTCCGGCATAGTTAAGGCAACGGCCCCTGGGCGCATTCATCTCACTGTGCTGGACATGAACCGCTTTGCTCCCAACCGACCGGGCGGCGGAGGCGTGGGCTTTGCCCTGCAGATCTACTGCTCCGCTGAGGTAGAGTGCACCTCCTCCGGCCTTGAGATCGATTACTCGCGTGAGCCCATCATCCGCCATTTTGCAGAGGTCTTTAAAAAGACTGTGCACTACAAGGGCGGCTTTAAGATTTTGATCAAGGACCACGAAAGAAAGCACGTCGGCCTGGGCTCTACCGGATCGGTGCTTTTGGCCCTGGGCCATGCCATGAACGTTGCCTTGGGCTCTCCACTCAATTCCGGTCAGATCCGCCTGCTTTTGGGTCACAACTATGTGGAGGAGACGGAAGATGGAAGGGTGACAAACGGCTTTGAGACGGGCGTGGGCCCTGCGGCTGCCACTTACGGAGGCATGGTCATTACCGGCGACGAGCTGGCACTGGCCTACCGCCACAGCTTTGCACAAGGCAAAAACGTCTTTGTCACCATACCACCTACTGTCGTATCCTCCGCCGGAAGGGCGGAGTTTGACCTGCTCATGAACCGGGCTCGCAACCTGGATTATCAGGACCGGGAACTCAAGGCCTATCTTCTGCTCATGGATCTCATCCCAGCCCTGGAGAGAGAAGACCTGAAAAAGATGGGAGATATCATCTGGGAGATCGAGTTTCGCGGCTCGAAGAGGGCGGAGGTGGAGCACCACGGCTTTGAGATCTACCGGCACATGAGCCTGCTCCGCGAGGCGGGCCTGGAATTCGTGGGCATGAGCTCGGTGGGGCCCTCCATCGCCATCGTAACCGACCGCAGCCGGGAAGAGGTCGCAGGGCTGATAGAGCCATTGGGGCTAAAGATCGCCATAGAGACAAAAGTGGATAACGAGGGGCTGAAGATAGTAGTATATCAATAAAAATTGTAACTATTCAGCCCTATCCACTAAATCCTTAAAATCAATAGCTCTGTGAGATTTCACGGGGCCAAGTATTGCGATATGCATACAACTTTTTGATATGCAATTCTATTTCGAAGCAGTAAAAAATAGATTAGCATGCGTTAATTTATAGTTTAATCCTGATCTCCCCAATTTTTAGGCATATAATGTCGTTACATAGCGATTAGTGATGCCTAAGAGGCACCTTGCTTTACGAAGGAAAAACGCTAACATTAGACTTGTTTTCCTGAATCCTTTGCCTAAGCGATGGGGAGCTCAGGTTTAATACTGTGACCATTAGGAATGTAAAAAGCGCAGATATAAAGTAGCAATGATCTATTAAATTATATAAAAATAAGCTA
>Ga0351898_1012_pt1 | contig 61141 bp, 61 predicted proteins | sample BONcelHT113001C5_FD_206873 | JGI IMG/M metagenome (GOLD analysis project Ga0351898, IMG submission 206873) | Enriched cells from coal bed in the Powder River Basin, Montana, United States - BONCAT cells T11 rep1 HSBNCT.T11.300.1.C5 ...
GAATCCTTCCGGCTGGAGAGAAGCCCCGATGATGAAAAGAAAGTGCTGATGGGCTGGAAGAAGTTCGCGGAGCAGGGCCACGAGCTCATGCCCCTGGACAGAGTGGTTCTGGGATTTTTAAGGGTTTACTGGGGAGCAGCTTTGCCCTCCTGCTCGCGGCCTGAGGTGGATCTTTTGGGAAGGGTCTTTTCGCCAGGCATTAGAGAGCGGAGCCTCTGGCAGAGGCAGTGCCGCCAGATGGCGAAGATCCTGGAGCCGTTCTTGCCCGGCATCCTGGGGCGTGGTCAGATCAGGTGCCTGGAGATCTTAAACGGCAACGCGGATGCTGCGCCATTGGCCTGCGTCGCGGGGCTGGACAGCGGGCAGTACGAAGAGGTGCTGGCTGTTTTGGGCCTGAAAGGAGATTTAAAGCGCTGGTATCGCGATCAGAGCTACTGCATAGAGATTCGGGAGACTCCCCGCTCTCGCAGCGAGAGCTATCCTTCTGCGCCGGTCAAGTGGAGGCTGACTGACCCGTGCAGTGAGCTGGACTACGCCTACTCCTTAAGCTTAAGCCCCCGGCTTATTCCCGGCGTTTCGACCTACAAGAGAGGAAAGGAGACGGGCAGGCTTGCGCCAACAGGCGAAGCTGTGCCCGATCTGCTTGTTATCCTGGACAGCAGCCGCTCCATGGAGGGGCCAAAGATGGGGACGAAGACCCACAAAGCGACCTTGGCCGCCTTTAAAGCCTGCTGGTTTGCCCACAGCAAGGGGGCTGAGATCGCGGCCATAAATTTCAGCGAAAAATATCTGGCCCTTCCCTGGACGCGAGACCTGAATGCTGTGGAGGATGTCCTGGTGGAGTTCTTATCCACTCGCACCCACATACCGGGAAAGGCGATAAGAACGCTCGCTGAGCAGCGTCCCGGATGCCTGATCCTGTGCATCACAGACACGCACATCCAGAACCTTTACCAGGAATGGGATGACATCAAAAAGGCCTCGGAAAAGGGAAAGTTCGTGCTCTTCTGCATCGATCAGGCCTACAAGGATAAGCACGTTGAGGAAGCGCTGGCGGGTTTAGGCATGGTGTACTACATCAACCGCCTGGAGGATCTTGTCTCTCTGGTGGTGGATGTCACAGGGCGAGCCTACTCCGGGGAAAGTTTTATCTCCTCGCAGTAGACTGCAATTCTGGCGCGCCGGGATAGGGTAGTGGTTATCCTGAGGGACTGTGGATCCCTCGAGCTGGGTTCGAATCCCGGTCCCGGCCCCTAATTACTAGTAAGGCTTATATAGAAATGGGCTTCTTTTATCTTTCAGGTGATGTCTTTGGTCATGCCTGATAAGTCTCGGTATGTTTACCTATACCTGCCCTCGCATACAGATAAGGAACGTTGGGAGGCTCTAGCGGAAAAGGCACAGACTCCCCTTTCCAAATTTATTATAGAAATTGTGGAGAGTACTCTTGCTGAGGAAGAATTTAGGCCGAGAAAAGAGCAAACAAAAGAACTTGAAGATCTGCGAAAAGAGGCAAAGTCGTTGAGAGAAGATGTTCGACAAAAGAGCATTGTCATAGAGCGTTATGAGACTGAGCTAAAGCGTTTTCGCAGCCAGCCTTTTCTCAATAATGGGTTTGAGGGAAGCAGAAGATATAGTGAAGAATTGATTAAGATCCTGAAGGCTAAGGGCAGCATAGATAGTAGCAGGCTCCTTGAATACCTTGGCATTGATCCCATGGATTCGGATTCAGTCAAAGCAGTCTCAAATCAATTAAACGCATTTGAGTCGTATGGCCTGATAGATGCAACTCCAAAAGGTTGGAGGTGGAAGAGTTGAAGGTTGCAGAACTACTTGATGACTTTAAGGATGACTGTGAACTTCGGGGTATGTCGCCTGCCACAATTGAGAGGTATGTCTCTTCTCTGCGCGATCTTGGAAAGTACTTGGGACAAAAGGATATCGAAAGTGCAGACAAAGAGACAATCAAAGGCTTTCTCGATTATCTCCGTCGGGATCGTGGATTATGTTTACGAACTATAGAGAATAGCTTTGCTGCGGTATCATGTTTCTATGATTATCTTGTGTATCATGGTTCGGCCAAAGAGAATCCCGTAGGATCAGTGAGAAAGAGATATCTCAGGCATTATAAGGAGAATGACCCCATCAGCGAGAGGAAGTTGATTTCAGTGGATGATATGGCCAGGCTGATCAACTCTACATTGGATATCAGGAACAAAGCGATAATTACCCTACTCGCTAAAACCGGAATAAGGCGAAAAGAGCTAATATCAATTGATGCAGAGGATATCGATTGGGTTGAGCAGAGTATAAAACTGAAGCCAACGGCAAAGAGATCCAATAGAACCGTGTTTTTCGATCAAGAAACAGCTTTCGTTCTCAGGAGATGGATGAAGATTAGAGAAGGATTGAATAAAAAAATTTCACCCGCTCTATTCCTCAATCATGAGGGAGGAAGATTAGCGAGGCATGGAATATATGATGCCGTAGTTGAAGCCGCAAAGCGTATTGGTCTGCATAATCCAGATTCAGATCGCATGGAAGATCATTTTTCTCCACATTGTTGCAGACATTGGTACACAACCCATATGAGGCGCGCAGGTATGCCGAGGGAATTCATCCAGGAGCTTCGCGGGGATGTGCGCAGGGAAGCTATCGATATCTACGATCACATTGATAAGAAGGAGCTGAGGGAGAGTTATCTCGCGCACATACCGCAGCTGGGCATTTGAGTAACAATTCTTGGGCTAATCCGCATTAATCAGATCGTGGAAGTGGCCATTGCCATTTAGCTTCATTTTCGGGTAAGGTCTGTGAGTATCTAAAATACCAAAGTTGCAGCCCTCTTGGTGCTGGTACACAGAAGAACATCTCATTAAGAGGAGGCTTTATCACGTCCATAATAAACGAATCTGCATAAGGAGGGTAACTTCTCCGCAACTCTTCTACTATGGTTTTTTTAACATCTTCCCTGAATCGCTCTTTCATTGCGTCTATATATCTACTTCTTTTAATAATTTCTAATATAAAACCAGTATCATAAATATTCTTACGTTTAGCTACCTCAGTTATTATTATTCTAAGTGTGTCGATGCTTTTATTTATATAGTATGGAAATTCTTTATAGTCACCAGGTTTCTTTTGTTCTTTTCTTGTAGATTTTCTAGCATCTCCTTGGAATATAACTCCCGTTTTTTCTAATCTTTTCAATATCGGATGTAGGTTACTGTCATTCATTTTCAAATGCTTCGCAATCTGCCATCCTGCATGCCCTGCATCATCAAGTAAAATTAAGATGACTTTGATCTCTTTTATCGTGAACATTTTTATTAGAACTTATGATCTTATCGATTAAATAAATTCCGCTATTAAGAACCATTTATGCTTTTGCAGGCAGAAGAATAACCGATTATCCTTTTAATAGCATTATAATAAATTAATTATATGAGGGATCAAGGGGTGTATAAGTATGGTGAAAAATATGAAAAAATACAACCCTAAATTAAGCCGTCTCGGATTCTTTGAAGAGGCGGTAGGAGTCCTTCACGAAATAGTAGAGGACGAAGGAATGCTTATCGCACGAATAAGCAAGATAGTATTTGCTTTCCCATTGGAAATGGAGGATAGATTGATGCCATTCTTGGGACAGCGCATTGGGATTCTGCGAACGGATATTCCCCATAAAGAATACCTTGTTCGGGCATTGGATGAAATTGCTCCCATAAGATACGATGTGAGGTTGAATGCGGATTTGCCGGAGGCTGCGATGGCATAAGTTAGCAAAGTATCATCCTCTCGGTTGAAACGATCACGCAACAGGGAGACCAACATAAGCTGCAAGGGAGAGTACGGGGAAAAACGGGACGATGGTGTTTTGCTTACGCAAAACTGGAGGTTATTATGGATCTCAATGAATTAAAATCTAGGGAGATATGGCTTCCCTATATGCTAAAGGATGGCAAGAAGCCATCTTTGAACGGAACCAGACTATTTTCATGGGTGAAAACCCCGTTCCGGCTATCATATGATGAGGCGTTAGAACTACAGGCCCGGACCGAAGGATTAGCAGGTATCGGATTTGTGGTTCCGATTGGTATCTTAGTGGTGGATTTGGATAAATGTGTATCGAGCGGCGACATTAATGGGGAAGCCGGGAAGATCGTTAGGGAATTTAATAGTTATTGTGAAAAATCACCATCTAGAACCGGGCTTCATATTATCTGCATTAATGATACTCACCGGGTGCATACTGCCCACGATATTATTATTAACGAGCAGAAGGTGGAGCTAAAGCCCGCCGGTAATCATTATGTAACCTTCACAGGGGATGCTATCAACAGTCTCGGACTTGCAGACTGTACTGAGCTATTTAAAAAGTATGATCCGCCGGAACTAATCAGGAGTAATCAGGATGGAGCCGGGCCGGTAATTGTGGCGAAGGAAACATCTCACTATGGAAGACAGGCCCTTAATCGGGAATGCAATAACATCCGGTGCGCTACTTCCCGGCATACTCAGGTTTATGCATCGGCCAGGAACATCGGGGAGATTGTCGCGGGCGGGGAGATTACAGAGAGCGACGCTAGAGCCTCCCTAGAGGGTGCTGGCAGGCAATCAGGACTATCTAAGGCAAAGACCATGGAGAACATGGAAGCCGGTTTAGCTAAAGGCATGAGAAGTCCCAGGAGCAGGCCGCATATTGTGGTGGAAACACCAGATTGGGTTAAGATTAAAGGAGCAGCGTAAATCTTTTTCAATGACAGTAAAGACGTTAGCCGCTAGGCTTACGTCGCTGATCAATGAAAAAAAGTTAAGAAAATGGTGGCTATGAGGGCCATAGAGCCGGAGCCGGAAGGATGCAACGCTTTCAGCGGCACCTTATGAATAGCAGGAGGAATAGGGAAATGGAGCAGATGCAACGATATGTAACGGATGAGGAAGCAAAACAGTGCATAACAACAGTAGTAGAGTGCGAAAAACCAAACGGTAAAGTTTTTTACTCAAAACTAATTGCAATAGAGGATCGATATTTTGTATTTGAGACAAGGGACAGGCAGGTGAAGCGTAATTTAAAACATTTTATAATATCTATGCGGACGGTGGGCTAAGATGGCCGTCGCAGTTGAGCAGGCGGTTAGTGAATACTTTCCGGGGAGTGCGCTAGATGCCGGAGCTATTCAAGGCTTGAACGGAACCTTTTCAGGAATAAATAATGATGAAGCTGCAGATTGGCTAATGAATAATCGTAATATTATATATTTGGAGAGGGCCGGAAGAATATTAGTTTACGAAAACGGCATATATGTAGACGGGGATGCATTGCTAAAAAAAGATCTTTATGATGTTTTTAAAGGCTGCAAAAACGCTAGTAAAAAAGCAATCATATCAATGCATGGAGTTAAAGAGATACTTGGACGGGTAAAAGCCAATAGTGTAGAACCTGCAACGATATTCACTTGTGATCCCAATTTGGTAAATTTGGATAACGGCGTATTGAATCTACAAACCCTTGAAGTTGTAGAGCATTCACCGGATTATTATTTTCTAAATAAGTTACCAGTGAGATATGATCCGGCTGGAGAGTGTCCGAACTTTATTGAATACAGGAACCAAACACTTGAATCAAAATATCATCCTGTATTAGAAGAGATAATCGGCTATATACTATGGGGCGATTGCAGAGCGGAAAAAGCGTTTATGCTATGGGGTGATAAGAGGACCGGGAAAGGGACTATGGTAAAAATATTAAACTGTCTAATCGGGCAAGATAATTGTTCTAGTGTCCAACTTCAAGAATTGGCAACCAACAGGTTTAAGATAGTAAACTTATTCGGAAAAAAGTTAAACACCTTTGGAGATTTGCCCCGGACTGTGGTTATGGACGTAGGACAGTTTAAGGCATTAACCGGCGGTGACTTGGTAGAGGGAGAGTATAAGGGTGTTCAATCATTTACATTCTTTAACCGCGCCAAATTGCTCTATTCGACCAATTATCTACCAATATTAAGAGAATATGATGATGCATACTACAACAGATGGATAATATTAAGATACAATAATTCATTCTTTGGTAAGGAAGATGCATCACTAAAAGATAAACTAACCACGCCGGAAGAATTGAGCGGTATTTTGAATTTAGGTTTAAAGGGATTGGCCCGCCTGAAGGTTAATAACTGGCAATTCAGCACAACTGAGGACTTTGGAAAGTTATATCTCAGGGGTAGTAATCCGGTCGCAGCATTCTTAGAGGATGAATACCAGGAGTGCGATGGTATAAGTTACGTGCCAAAGGCAAAGCTATTAAGTGATTTTTCCAGGTATGCAAGGGAAAACAAACTTGATCCAATATCATCCGCAACCATGTTTGGAAAGAAGATAAAAGAACAAAGTGTAATCCCGGTAGAGTCAGGATGGCGCGGTACGCAAGGTAATCAGGTTGAAGTATGGGTAGGTTTGATCAAAAAACCCAAGCCGACTTAACGGTATGTAGGATACTACTCATACAACTCTTTTTTCAATCCTTAGTAGGAAATAGGTAAAATAAATATAAGGAGTTGGAAAAACGGCCCATATGAGTCATATCAATAAGCAGTGGCACAATGGACATAAACCTTTGTATACCCATGACAGGAAACCGGCTTGATAGTTGGCCGCGAAGCGGACATACCCCGCGCGTAGTCATCACACCTCTCCCTTGAAGAATAATAATTGAGAGAATGCAGTTTAGGTGTGCGCCGCAGGCGCATAGCACATCCACACCCACCCCAATTGGCAATTCTACTTCAATATTGTTAGACTTCCTCTTATTTAAGTCCGTCTATTATGGATTTGGCTATTCCCCTCAATTGAGGTAGATGGTCCCGGACTACTTTTTGATGATCCGGATTACTTAATTCAATGCTTCTTATACCAGGACCAAATAATTCTTCTGCCTTTCTACACTGATCAGGATGCCGATGAATATCTAATTCCGTATGATGTAACATATTGCGAATAGTTCTCAATGCAAGATCCTTATACGCTTCTTTATTAGCGATAAGATACAATAATTTATATTTTTCAAATATATCGGCAGATTTTAAATATTTATTATATAACTCAGAATAACTATCTAGTAAATCGTTAACGTGAGCAGAAACCTCTTGTTCAAGAGATAAGAAATCTGCTTCACTTATAGGAGCACCTATTTGGCATCCGACTCCAATAGATGCTTCCCTTTGAGAGAATTTTCTAACACCATCTTCCATAAAATCTAAGCTGTTTAATTTATAGCAAGTTGGAGATTCTGTTTCAATTGCTAAACGATCACAAAATTTAATAATTCTTTCATCGGCTTTGCGTTTTGCAAGATACCTTCTTGTATTCTCTCTATCGCCTTTATAGAATGGGGAGCCTGAGATTTCCTGATCCGTAGGATCATCTATATCAATGTCATGCTCTCTTTGATCTACCGATCCTATTGTTATTGTATATTTTGCTTTCCAACTAAGCATGATGTATCACAAGATTTCAATATGTGAAAACCACTATAAAACGTTTGTTAGGATTTTCTCAGCCATTAAACACTGGTCACGGAATAGCGATTAATCCTCTTTTAGAACTATCTTTAAATACTTCCTGATCAAAGGATTAGAAAGATGGATTGATGATATACAAAGAGAGATGCCCTACAGTCAAGATATGGATCATCCTAATATTATTTCTCATATCAACATCTAGTGCAAATCCCGTGATTCCTATTCTTTCCCTTGATAACGATGGATTATATTCAATCGCACAAATTGAACTTAGTAATTCATATTTTAAAGGTGAGCCTTCTTATAATATTGAAGTTCAAGCAAGTAATAGCCACGTCAATCGCGATGATAATTATTCAATGAAAATATTTATATCTGGTGTAGGTGATGCATTATTCGGAAAAATACGGGTGAATATTCCAAACTATATCGTTAAGGATAAAAGTGTAATATTAAGATCGTTTTCTTATAATTATTCATATGATCGCATTAATAATACAATTACAATTTTAAAACCACTTTCTAGTAGCGAACCTCAAGGAACGGCATTAGATTTAAATATACCTAATATTTATTTCAATTTAAAAGATATTAATGGTTTTGTTAACTGGGGAGAAGTCACTACAATCGAAGGTGAGGTTCCTTATACGATCAGTTTTACAATTTCTCCGAATGCACCGGGAGGGGATCATGATATATATTTAATATTATTTTATAAATTTGGCGACAAATGGTATACAAGTTCACAAGTTGTATCACTACATATAAATAGATGGTATGAAAAGGATTGGATGCAGGGGTTTGTATTTCTTTCTTTATTAGCTGCTTTAGCTGCCTTCTTCTTACAAATAATTTCGTTGATTCAGGGATATAGAAACCTTAAAAGAAGAGATGAGAAAAGATAATAAAGGTCATAGTTAGGAGAAGAGATAATATGGACTTGGTAGCTATTGGAGCGATATCAAACTCTATTCTCGTATTGGCTCTTGTAATAATTACTAGAAACTATGCAAAGGAAACCAAGAGACAAGCCACAGCTATGGAAAACCAGAATGGAATGATCAGGGAAGGTCTTAGACTAGACCGCCTAGCAAAACAACATGAACGCCTGGTTAAAGAGATGACCGGATTGATAGGTCCTTTGCATTCCCGAAAGGGTGAAGATGATCTATTTGGCCCGGTTATATTTTCAAAGAAACGTATTCTGGACGAGATGGGATATCATCCCTTTTGGCAAGGGATAAAAGAGAACCTATATCTAGCACCAAGTGACTTAGAAAGGGTTCTCAACAATTTATTAATTGTACAAAAAGATTATTTTAATATTCGTGATAGCACATCGGAAGAACAAGCGAAGAAAATGTTAAATCAGCATAAAGAGATGCTATTCGGACAACTAGATCCTCGATATTCTGAACTCGAAAAAGAGATACGAAGATTGGAGGGGGAACTAGGTTGGATAGAATAGGTCTATTCCCACCCACCTCCTTGCCAGCAGCAACCGACGACCACGACAGGAAACCGGCTGGACCAAAAAGAGCAACTAACCAACCACGCCGGGCAATGCGCCGTTGTTTACGGCGCAACATCGTGACGTTAGCCATCATCATAACCCTCCCTTGAAGAACAGAATAATTGATTTAGGTCTAAATGTGATGGGGTTTAAAATGCCCTTTGATTTTTTTATAATTTAGCTAAAACAATATCAACAGAATTTTTTTGACATTTAGTTGAATTGCTCAAATCGCGTTTGGATAAATGGAGTTTCTTGAGCCAGGACGACTATATTCCAATTACTGCAATCAGGAAATAATCATGCAAATAGTAAAATCAATTTTTTTTGATATAATTATATTATGCAGAATTATTAGTTTGAGACTCCTATTTAATAAAAATCTCATAAATTAGCTGAAAAAGGTGCACATTACAAAATTATGTAAAATATATGCCATTTTGAAACATTTTATTCTAATATAGTCAGATATATGTAATGTATTTAGCCTCATATTTCTTGTAAGCTAGTTTTCAATTAAATATTTTTTTGTAATATCTTTAGTATGAAAATTAACATTTAGCTACTAATTGTAAGGAAGGATTATAAACTGATTGCTTCGGATAATTCAATTACCTTTCTATATTGACTTAGGTTCTTAAATTCCCTAACCCATAAAGGCGTTGATGCCGGTCCCTGTGGTGAGTGCCACATATGCATGAGCCGGGTAAAATGATATCGGCTTATTGCAGATTCTAGGTCTAGCTGTCGGGAAACCATATGGGTTAGCCAATGTTTTATGTATATTTCAAGATTATGGTAGATAGACCTACTTTTTGTTTCCCAAGTTATATATAACAAATTAACTCTAATAATTTAACATTAAGTTGGATATTTCATTTCTCACTAGTGTTAGTAGAGTTTATAGGCACAGAACGACATAGTGTATATCGAATTTCCTAAATATATTAGATTGAATACTATACATTATGACGTTTAAAACTCTAATATATGTATCTATATGTTATTTATAAGGCCTTCTATTTCTTGAAATCTTGTTTCCGCTAGATAATTTTTTTTGCATTTTATTATCATTTCGTTGCTAATGGCATAAATAGAAATGAGCTGAATGTTACTTGATCATTAAATTTAAGATGATTGTCAATAGGCCGAGAGATGATTTAAACCTCTTCCTTCTCAGGCAACCGCCTTTCTGTGGGATGTCCACCAGGCCAGCGAGTCCGCTATAGTCTCGGCAATTCTCTGAAGCGTTGAATACTGAGGAGAAAACTAGGAGATAACCCAAAAGTGCTGCCCGATGAGGTCATAAATGCGGAGGGACGGGAACCCCTACCAACCTTACTACTATCTGTCACCGTATTATTAATAATTGTAGTTTGAAGTCCTCTAATTTATAATTTTAAAAAATCAGCTATTAAATGTTAAATCTCTTATTTGATAAAATTTGCAGAATTGTAATCATTAACTCAAAGAAATTTGATAATAGTTGTTTCAAGTAAACCTCCTCTTGGTCCCTTTCCTCTAATTAATATTTTTTCATCCTTTTCCAATTCCAGAATTGCAGTTTTATAATTGGCTTTAATAGCTTCAACATCCATGAGAGTATCATAACGCAAATTTTCGTAAGAAATGGATCTTCCTGCAAACTTCTTTAGCAATAAATCCTTTAACCTATTGTTATCAAATTGGTGCAATGTCATTTGTCCTTCCGCAGGACCAAGATATGCAAATCTCCCTTCTGTGCCTGCTTTATACATAATTTGCTTCATTATTTCACAGCCTTTTGGATTATGAGTACAATGTATTAAGTAATATGTTGTCTGGAGTTTTTCATCCGCATTAATTTTAAAAGGCTGGGTAAATTCAACTTTGGCATCATTATGAAGCCTATCTCTATAAAGCTTTAGCAAAGCTTGATCATTAGGTAAAGATGAATATCCTCTTGCTAATTCAGATTTGACATTTTCTATTCCATATAGTTCTTCAATGCTTCTTTTGTGACGGCTGCTATCTAGGAATCTATTAACATCTCGAATCATAAAGGAAATAAAAACCTCTGTTTTGGGAATGGCGAGTATTCCTTTAATTATTTCAAACGGTATGCCACCAAATCCAAAGGGATCTACAAAAAAGAAAGATGGTGCAAGATTGTGATTGAATTGCTTAATAACATCTGATGCCACATCACTAAATTCCTCATTGACGCAATTGACATGGAGCCAATTTCCATAAAGTTTATCGATTGAGCTCTTTTTCAATTCATCAACGAGGTTTTCATAATTATTTTTATTCTTCTCAATAAATAAGCACATTGCTTCATCAGGTCTATTCATATTTTTTCGGACCCTTGCTAAAGCATCAATAATAATCAATGGAGATCCCTCTTCACCTCCTGGATATCTCCCACGACCTGCAAAGCAATCAAAAACATTTAAATCATGAAATTTGCCTAATATTCTGGTCCAAGCATCGAGGTATTTGCTTAAGATCTCATGTTTCACATTTGTATGTTCCTTATATACCCACTTATCGAGAGAGTCGTCAGGCAAAGGCATTTCATCACCAAACACAATTACATTTTATATTCGAATAATCCATATTAAGTTGAGCCCACATATCTTTGGTTTCTTTGCACAAGGAAATATTTGAATATCCATATTCACTCTTTAAGAAGTTTAACATATATTTATAAACAAAAAGCCTTGATGAATTTCCAATTTTTTTCCCCCAACTGGAGTTCTCCGAGAGATAAACTACCCAGGTTTTATCATATGCATTGTTAATTGTACTTTGCAGCCCTCTTAAAGATCCTAAGGTTATTCTTTCGGGCCTAAATTGCGAAAAGATTGCCTGAATCAAATTTGAGTAATCCTTTTCCCAGCCTTCAACTGGAACTATGGGATCAATCCTTATTCTAACTGGATATCCTGCATCAGAGAGTTCTTTTGCATCCCTAATCCGTTTTTCAATTGTAGGAGCACCCTTCTCCCATTTTTTGGATACAGAAAATGCATTTAATGTAAAGCTTGGTATTAACCTATCTGAGCTAAGTTTTAGGATATTATCTATATTGCCTGATTTTGAAAGAAATAATACTTTATGCTTTTTTTGTGTTTCAAACAAGTCTATTATAAACCTAGAAAAAGGAACTTCATTATTTTCTGCCATTAATGAATCTGAGAGCTCACCCGCATTGAGAATTTCTGGTATGTGATCATTTCCCAAGGTATTATCAAGAAATGCCTCTGTATGCAATTTAATCTTGGAATAGTCTTTGACCACAGGTTTTGCTCTATTAGGGAGGAATCTTAGTGTTCCTTGGAGGTAACACCATGCACATTGGTAAGGACAGCCATAGCTCCATTTTAGCTCTAAAAAGTGAGGGCAAACCACATCTTCAGGATTATTCGGAAAACTAGTTTTATCAAATCTCTTAATTATTGACCCATCACCCACTTGTTGTACTAACTTGCATTTTTCACCATGCAAATTTACATAATCTTGATATTTGAGCGATATTTTTTTCATATTCATTATTTACCTGTTTTTTAAAAACTGCTTTCGGTGTTATGGTATATAAGTAATTTGTATGCGCAGGGCGAAAGTAGTACCTCATAAATTGATCTGTTCAAAAATATATACTATCTAAATTATTTATAATTTTTATGAACCTCCTTTTCTTGGCCAAAATCCAGAAGTGATGTGGCAACTGATATTCCTTCTGGAATAACACCATCCGGTAGCCCCTTGAATATGTCAAATATACCTGATGCAAAGAGCTTCATTGAACTGGAAATTTTTAGCTTAGAACCGCCTTCACTTAGTTTGTAGACTCTGTAGATCTCATATTTTTCTGGACCTAAAACCATCTTTTTTAATTCTCCATAGGAGATATGTATTAAATTATCGAAGCTCCCTTGTGTTGATTTTACATCAATAAGTATTTTCTCTCCACCCATATTCATGATGCAAAAATCATAAGGAGAACTTGCATTTTCTTTGGAAACCCATTTGAAGTCTCTAATTTCTCCTTTTTCGCGTAAGGATTCGAGATAGGCATTAATATATTCTTCACCTGCCATCCCTATTTCAGAGGTCGCATTTCTAATCTCCAGGAGCTCTTCCTGAGAAATCTTTTTGTCAGGGTATTTAGAAGCAAAGTTCTCTGTACCTTGATATCCATTTAATGCAATATCCTCTAAATCAGGATCTAGTGGTGGCTTCTTAGTCAATTGATTAAGCTTCATTTTAAATTGCAAACCAAGGCTACTTACCAATACATTATCAAAAACTGATACGAAAGAGTAACTTTCATCTTCGTGTAGATATACAATGTTAGTTATAGAAACAATCTCTTGCTTTGGATCTAAGTCTAAGGCCTTTTTATAGCACTCAATAGCTAAATCAGGATATGATAGCTTATCCTGGGCAGCCCCCTTGCCAATCCAAGCTAATGTCAAGTAAGGGGAATCCAATCGAAGGGCTTCCTCATAACAATTAATGGCTTCACCGTACTTTTCGAGTGCATAGAATGATAATCCTTTATTCATATAAATTAAAGATACATATTGTGGTAATATTTTATATTTTATTCTAATTTGTATTATCTTGTCATACGAATTTATAGCATCAATATACTTGCTCTCTGAATGCAATGAAATCCCCTCATTCATCCATATCAATGCCATGTAATTAGGATCTATATTTAAAATATCATCGTATATTTTATTAGCTTCTTCATCCATTCCATTTTTTTTATAAAATTTTGCCTTACCCGCCAAAGCACTCACTTCATTTTTATTTAATGATATGGCTTGGCTATAGCACATAAGAGCTTCATCATCCCTTTCGAGTGCATACCATGCATGTCCCTTGTTTGCCCAAATGTAGCCCGTATCAGCATCTTTCCTTCCAGCAATTGCTTTATTATAGAATTGAATAGCCGGGTGGTGAGCATCCATGAGGTCCAAAATTAAGCCTTTGCCATTAAATGCAGTCGGAGATTTTTTGTCTATTTTAAGACACAAATCAAAGCAGTGAGTTGCTTCATTGTATTGCCCCTGGCAGATATATATATTAGCTTTCTCAACAAGCCCAGTAATGTCTTCTTTATCAATTTCGATATATTCATTAAAGCAAGATATTGCATCATCATACTTTCCAAGTTCCCTTAACGCCAAGCCTTTGCCTAATAGGGCTTCTTTATTATTCCTATTTGTTTTAATTGCTTTATCATAAAATTTAATGGCTTCTTGATAATTATTTAAATTAAAATAAAGATCTCCTGATTGCACCAAAGGATGTGATGATTGTCTTTTTAAGCCACTCATGAACCTATGCTTTTTTTAAAGATAATAAGACTTTTCCAACAGACAATAAAGTTTAATTTGAGCTAAACAGGTAAGAATCTCTCGTTATGGAATCAGGCTATTGCAGGATAGGAATTAGGCCACTTACTAAACCTGATCTAGACACCAAGCTCCCTTAATCCCCTGATACATCTCCGCACCCATCCTCGCAGCCCCTCCACAGCCGCCATGTCCTTCATGAGGAATATCCTCCAATCAGGTATCTCCATATAAGCTGTGGAGTTCTTAAGCAGCGGTTCATACATGCTGTACCTCGATATTTTGACCACGAAGGGCCTCAGATCCTCTACCAGTTGGTAGTCAAAGCCTGCGCGATCTAAGATCTTTAGGGCTTTGTTCCACCCTCCGAAGGTCTTGAACTCGTTGTAGTTCTATGCCAGGGCCTGAAAATGTCTTCTTGTTGTTGAAGATATGCTTACCAGGGTTTCAAGGGGATTGAGCCGGTGGAAAGATCGCTTGCTTTTCTCCCAATTCCTCATAAATCGCCTTGAACTGCTCCAGCGCAGTCTCCAGGCTTTCCACAATCTCTGCCGCCAATACCTCTGGCTCAGGCAGGTTGTCCGAGTCCTCTAAACTCTCGTCCTTGAGCCAGAAGATATCCAGGCTGGCCTTGTCGCGCTTAACAAGCTCATCATAGCTGAATGCATGAAAGCGATCTGTCTCTGTCCTTTCCCGCCTGTTCTCCGGGTTATAGCACTGGATGAAGTCCTTCAGATCATCATACTTCAGGGGATTGGTCTTGAGGGTGAAATGCTTGTTAGTGCGAAGGTCATAGATCCATAGCTTCTCAGTCCAAGGTGTCTCGCTGGCCGCTTTGCGGTCGAAGAAGAGCACATTGGCCTTCACGCCCTGGGCATAGAACACGCCCGTAGGCAGGCGCAGAAGGGTATGTACGTCACAATCCTTGAGGAGCTTGCGCCGGACAGTCTCACCTGCGCCGCCCTCGAACAGGACATTATCAGGCACTACAATGGCGGCCCGGCCATTGATCTTCAGCAGAGTTCTGACATGTTGCAGGAAGTTTAGCTGCTTGTTGGAGGTGGTGGCCCAGAAATCCTGGCGGTTGTAGGTTTCCGTCTGGCGGCCTTCCTTGGTTCCGCCATTAGTGATGGTAACACTGCTCTTCTTGCCAAAAGGCGGATTGGTGAGCACAATATCTACGCGCTCTCCACGGTCAGACATAAGGGCGTCGGCCACATCTATTGGGCTTTGTTCTCCGCCGATGCCATGCAGATAGAGGTTCATGGCGCACAGCCGGGCCACGCTATCCACAATATCCGTTCCCTTGAAGGTCTTGTTCTTTAGGAATTGCTTTTGCTCTTTGTCCAACTGATAATTATGTTCCACATAGTCGTGTGTTGCCAGGAAAAAGCCGCCAGTCCCACAGGCCGGGTCATCCATAGTTTCGCCAGGTTTGGGCTGTACGACCTCTACTATGGCCTTTATGAGCGGCCTGGGAGTGAAGTACTGGCCCGCGCCACCCTTTACATCTTCGGCGTTCTTCTCCAGCAAGCCCTCGTAAATGGCGGCCTTGATATCCACATCCAGACCGACCCATGTCTCGCCATTGATCAGTTCCACCAGGCGGCGTAGTTTGGCCGGAGATTGAATCTTGTTCTGTGACTTGCGGAATATTACGCCCAGCATTCCAGGCTCTTTGCCCAGAATTTCCAGGGTCTTGCGGTAATGGACTTCAAGGGGATCTCCATCCTTTTCCATGAGGCTGGGCCAATCCATGCCTTGTGGTATGGCAGAGGGTCTGCAAAATGGTGGCTTGGTTTGCTCATCTGCCATCTTGAGAAACAGGAGATAGGTCAATTGCTCCACATAGTCCCCGTAGCTCACGCCGTCATCGCGGAGGACGTTGCAGTAGTTCCAAAGTCGCTGTACGATAGTGGATTCTTCCGTTGACATCTATTGAACCTCGTCAATGATTTGCCTAAATTTATCGGCGGCTTCTTCTCCGGCTCTTTGCTCCCTAATGCCAGTTACAATGAGCTTTCCGCTAGGAAATAGGAGAAAACTTGCACCAAAATCTTTGTACATTAAACCGGGGAACTGTTCTGGTTCATAGCTCGCCTTGGAGCCGTCAAGAGCGAAAATAATCTTTTCCAGGCTTGTTCTCATCTTTATTGTTCCCATCATTACAATATTATGGACCGTGATCTTCTTTTTGTCCAAGTTCATCCCTGCATCCTTAAGCATGATGATAACCCTATTTGCAATACGCTCAATTTCCTCCAGAGATTTCACTCCGGTTACCAGGAATTTTCCTGATTTGTAAAAGGCAATGTAATAATTTTCTGGCGGGAGCCTCATCTTTAGCCATTTGCCACCTGATGTACAGAACTCAGAACCTTTCAAAGCGGCAGCTAACTTCTCTAACTCAATAGGTGACGAGAGTTTTACAGTGGCTACGGTATTTACTATTTGTAGATTCATTTAACCTGAGAAATCGTTAAGAGTACTTAGACGAGATTGCTTGTCTTTGCCTGATTCTTTTCTTGGCCGTTCTGCTTTTGTCCGCCCCAGAAGCACAGAGGCAGGCTCATCACTGGGGTCTTGGGGAACAAGATTGCCTTTGAAAGCTTGCTTGAGGATGCTTTGTCTTAGCTTCTCGCATCTCCTTTGGCTCATATCAATAATCTGTTCTGCATTTTCTGCTAATGAAAGCTTACTTTCGACTTCATTTATGATTTCGTCTTGCTCGGCTTGGGGAGGAATTGCAACTGGTGCAGAACGTACATCCTCTAGATTTAACGTTTTTCTTGCCACTTCATGCGCTTTTGACGTTATCTCATCGATTTTATCTGGATTTCTAAACCAGATTTCGACCCAAGGGGGCCTGAGATGATTACTAAGGGGAATGACGCCAACTGCACGGGCTGTATTTGCTCCAGCTAATATGCCAGGAACAACTGCCGTTCTGCCAATTGCCCCAACAAGTGTGATTAAGACTTCTCCGCCCTTTAGCTTTGTCCTTTCGTATTCTAATGCTATTTTTGGGTCAATTCTTTTGAGATTGGTTAATTTTACCTTGCCGCCATTGATATCACCAACTCGAATTAGGGGTATGCCATTAACTACATCTGGACCTGGCTGCAACACTCCATATGCGATTGTTCGATCAGGTGGCCCCAATTGTTCTACTGTGGCCCATGTCCAGGTATTAGGTATTTCTGGCAAGATTAAAGGGTCAGGAAAAATAGTATCTTTTAATCTTTTTTTTGCATAATTTTTCCGCTCCTGGATAATTTTTCCCAACAACTTGCCGGCTGGCTCAACCTCTGGGTGCGCTTTCCGCCATTCCTCTGTGAGCCTACCCTCCACCGCCGACTTGAGCACGGACTGGCGGTACAGCCGAAGCTGGATTTTGACCTTCTTTAGCCCATCAATCCCGGCATCCAGGCGGCTGAAGAGTTCCTCGATGCGAGTCACGATTCGATGCTGCTCGGTTAACGGAGCGACTGGTAAAACTAAAGCACTGAATTTTGATTTGTTGAGAATAGGCAGAGTAGTCGATGAAGCATTCGATTTGACTTGGTCTTGGAAGAAATTGGATAAACAATAATAATATGCATATCGTGGTACCAAGGCTTTTCCAGGAATAAGCGAATTTATTTGTTGATTTGTCACTGCCGCTCTGCCACTTATACCGGTTTTTCCAATTGTGGCTCCAATGCAAGTCACCATAATAGAATTTGAAGGGATAATTCGTGCTTTCTTGGAACCTATTTCTGATAGATATTCCAAGGATTCTGTGACTGGCTTATTTGTATCGAGGTCGCCAGGCTTAATAAATGGTATCTTATCGCCGTAATTTTCCAGGTTCACCTTCGGCGGTGTTGTTCCAGTCACTATATCTGCGATATAATCCAGACTGTTCCAAACCCAGCCGTTAGGCAATTCTGGGAGTTGATAATCAATTTCCGTCATCCTGCTAGTGCCTCATTCAGTTCGTCCATTATCCCGCCAAGCCTCGGCCCGAATAGCTTGTAAGCCCGAATGGGGCCGCCTCTTTCATAAAATGGAGCCATCTCAAGGTCATCCATTCCTATCCTCAAGCTTGTACTGATATGCTGCTTGATCATCTCTAGCCATTCCATCTGATCAGGTGTGAATATATGCCCGGTCATCTCATGTGCCTCAATCCAGTCCTCAAATCTATCGTTCACCGTATCAGCGAATGGTTCAAGCTCCTGGCTTTCGCCTGTGGCAAAGCGCACAAGAGATATAATGTTGGTGAGCAGTTTCTGCGGACCAGCGCCCTTTACTTTGGACCGCTCCAGCTTTTCATAAGCCTGCCAGACCAGTTCGGGAGTGAGACTGTATGGTGGTTTTTCTATGGCCTCTGCCAACTGCTTGATCTGCCCAAAAGTCAAATGCCTTTGACCATAGGGCTTGCTGTAGATTATTTGCAGGGCGGTTAGCTCATCCTTATTATCTTCGATGAATTGTTGGAAGCTGGCCGTCACCTGGCTGGCTCTTTCCAGGGCTTGAGAATCACCGCCCGCAAATAGTACCGTGTCCTTGCTCAATTCATCAATGAACTGCTCGTTCTTCTTTTTTATATCAATTAGCGTGTTTCTGAACTTTGGATTGTCAAAGGGCAGGCATGCTGATCCGGCCAACTCCCTGGTAGCCTTTTTGACCTGCTCCTCGGTGGGCCTCTCCGTTTGGAAGATCTCCCTGGCCTTAGCATGTGCCTTGTCGGGGTCAACCGCGTCTAAAAGCTCATGTATGATCTGTTTCATGGGCTTGCCGCTGGCTATTTGCTTTAACTCCTCGCGATCTTTTGTGTCAATCTCCCGGTCCAACCGGGCCAGCCTGCCAGCCATCGTGGTGAGTGTGTCCTTATTCCGAACACCGAGAGCAATGGACTTGACCAGACGCTCAAAGGATACGCTCTTCTTTCGTTCCAGCGGCCTTGTATCGGTCTTGTCGCGCTCGCATACTCCAACGGCATCAACGATCACAAAATGAGTTTTATGGTGCGCGCCAGGCGTTACCGATTCCAGGTCAGTGGGCATTATGGTCCGAGTGCCGCGCCCTTTCATCTGCTCAAAATAGACCTGCGATTTGACATCCCGCATGAAGATCAGGCATTCCAGGGGCTTGATATCCGTGCCCGTTGAGATCATATCCACAGTGACTGCAATGCGCGGATAATAGGAGTTGCGGAAGCTGGCTATCAGGTTCTCTGCCTTTTCTTCTGTACGGTATGTGATCTTTTTGCAGAAGTCGTTGCCCTTGCCGAATTCTTCCCGAATAATCCTGACTATGTCTTCGGCATGAGAGTCATCCTTGGCAAAGATGAGCGTTTTGGGAACCTCTCTTCGGTCTGGAAAGATTTCAGGCAGCTTCTCTTTGAAGGTGCGGATTACGGTTCTGATCTGGTCCATTGATACTACGTTTCTATCAAGTTGGTTGGCCTTGTATTCCAGATCATCGTCCAACATCTCCCAGCGTTTCTCTCTGGTCAATTTATCCCGGATATCAATGTAGTACCCGGCTTCGACCTTGCTGCCCTTCGTGGAGATCTCGGTTTGGATTCGGTAGACCTCGTAGCCCACGTTGACTCCATCGGCCACCGCCCTTTCATGGTTGTACTCCATCACCAGGTTCTGATTGAAGAATCCCAGGGTCTGCTTGGAGGGCGTGGCCGTCATGCCTATGAGGAAGGCATCAAAGTATTCCAGCACCTGCCGCCATAGATTGTAGATGGACCTGTGGCACTCGTCCGTGATTACAAAATCAAACGTCTCAATGGGTATTTGGGGATTATAGGATATCTCTACGGGCTTTTCAGACACAAGGGTAACATCGAATAGAGATTGGTCCTCGACTTGTGTGTCTAGCTCTGCATCGCCCTTTAGCATGGAATAAAGCCTTTGGATGGTAGTGATGCAAACGCGGCTCACTGGGTCCAAGGCATTGGAGGTTAGATGCTGCACATTATAGAGTTCGGTGAACTTGCGGCCATCGTCCGGGGTCACATATTGCTTGAACTCGTTCAGAGCCTGCTCACCCAGCGTTTTCCTGTCCACCAGGAAGAGCACTCTTTTGGCCCCGGCAAATTTGATCAAACGGTAGATGAAGCTCACGGCTGCATAGGTTTTGCCACTACCAGTAGCCATTTGGATAAGTGAACGGGGCTTGGCCCCAATGAAGGACTCCTCCAGGTTCGCGATGGCTTCGAATTGGCAGTCCCTCAGGCCGCCCATAACCAAAGATGGCATTGTTTTTAATCGTGCCCGTAGAGTCTCATCTTGGGTTATGAAGTCCCTCAATGTTTCGGGTTTGTGGAAGGCAAATATCCTGCGTGAGCGTGGTTCCGGGTCGTTCAGGTTCACAAAGAAAGTCTCTGTGCCCGTACTCTCATATCCGAAGGGCAGTGGATTATGTGTGTGTGGAATTTCTTCAGGTAGGCCGGATAGATAGCCCCATGTCTGATCCTCCACGCCGCTCAAAGTGGTTCCTTCCGCTTTTGCCTCAATAGCTCCTACGGCATCACGATCAATGAAAAGAAGATAATCTGCAAAGCCCGACAGAAGAGGAAATTCGCGTACAGCTACGCCGATAGATGCCCCAAGATTAAGGTCGTTATAATCCTGGACCTGCCAGCCCGCCATTCTTAGCAATTGGTCAATTTCCTGGCGAGCTTTCTCCTCTGGCATCATGGTGATAAGCTCTTCATTATTCATCTATTAAAAATGATAGCTCGTGCGAGCCGCATTGTCATGAAAGAAGGCTCCAATATGATCGTTGGCAGGTAATCTAAGAGCACTACCCGCAATAGTAATATGGTCATTGATTGTGATTTTCAGCTTTATGCGGGTATTGCGGGTAGTTCTCGACCTCTTGGTGAATTAGCGCATAAGATGGCATCAAATGTATTTGCAGAGAGATAGCCGAGACTACCTGCTGCTACCATTGTCGGATAGATATGGTTAGATTGTCGGTATGATCTCGCTGGTCGGCCTGCACTTAGGTCCCATTCACTCAGGTGAAGAACGGAAAGCATCCGGCCTCTCCCACATGTCCGTTCGCGCGGAAAATATTTTGGTGCGTAATGTAGTGAATTATCTCGTCGAACTGGAAAATATGCTCAAAACAGATTAAAAAGCAATTATAACGCATATTCATATAATGTCTTTTGCATTTCATGCTTAGATAAATATTCCAAAATAGTTCCGCATGAATGAAATGGTTTTGCTCCTGCTCTTAGAAACTCCCTAAATCCTCGAATTGATCTCTCATCATTTTTTTTCGGTTCCATTACGAACACGGTACGACCTTGGCTTATTGCCAAATTAACTTGATGAAACGTGCCCCCCTGGCCTTCCGACTCGATAACGATTACGCATTCAGAGATCCCGCTGGTTAATCTGTTTCTTTCTATGAAACGCCCTTTGTGAGTTTGTTCCAAAGGAGATATTTCGCTAATAATGGCTCCTGACGAAATTATATCAAGGGCTAACTTTTCGTTTTCTTTTGGAAATATATCTTCGATATGTCCTGCCAAGACTGCAATAGTCTTGCCACCTGAATCCAATGCGCCACAATGAGCTTCTGTATCAGTTCCGCGGGCCAAACCACTTACTATTGTATAGCCCTTGCTGGCAATTTCACTACTGATTTCTCTTGCTCGCTTATGCCCATAATGGGAAAGATTTCGCGTACCAACTATCGCAACACTGTTACCAAAATCCAAAATCTTGCCCTTATGGTACAAGAGAAGCGGAGGATCTGGTATAAATTTTAGTTTTCTTGGATAAATCTCGCTGAAGAATGGTATAAAATTTACACTTGAAGCTCTTAATCGGATAATTTCATTCTCATACAATTCTATATTTTCGGGGCGAACTTTAATAAAATTTATGATCCGCTCTAATATCTTCAAATAATTTTTATTGATTTCTTTCGATTTTATTAAGTCATAGTTATCGAATATATTATCAATAGATCCAAATTTAGTGATTACATCTAAGACTTCTTTTTTATTCATCTGCTTTCTATCATTAATTAATGCCCAAAGGATTAGTTCACGGTCCATTTTGCCTACCCTGATTTGCCAAAAATTCTCTGTGCGTACTATCTATGCTCTTAGCGGCTACAAGCCCTTGAACATCTATCGCCCCGAAACTTCTCAGAACGTCTGCGCATTCATCCATAGTGCTTCCCGTTATGCATGTATCATCTATTAATAATACGCCCAGTCCATCTATTCGGTCTAAACACCCTATCTTACCTCTAATGTTGGCCCTTTTAAGTCTCCAATTTGTCTCATGCTGAGGCGAATATGTCTCTTTTACATGCAATATCTCTTGCACAGGTAATCCAATTTCATTACTTACATATTGGGCCAGCAGAGATGCCTGATTATATTTCCTGCTTGGTGTTCCGCTTGGTACAGGTACTATTGCATCCAAATCCTTCAAATATGAATAAAGAATATTTATGACATGTACCATGCATTCCCCAATCTCTTGAGCTACGTTGCTGTCTCCATTCTTGAGGCTCCAGATATCCTTGCTCAATTGACTCTCTGTCCATCCTCCACCTAAGAGATATAATCCTGCTGCATGGATCTTTAAAGACGGATGCCATTCAGCATGGCAATTATAGCATATATCAAAAGGCTCTGGAACAGGCTTGCCGCACCATTTGCAGTTAGGTGCTGTGACCAATTCAATTATCGCTCCATCGGTTCTAGAGAAATTAATCATTATTATCTCCTGACACGTATTTTTAGATGTTGTTTCAATAAATTCATCTCCAACTATTTAAGTACTTCTGATTATTTATGCATATCTGGAATGCTTTCCTGCTTTCCCGCCAGATCCTGTCGAAATTCGATAATTTTGAGCTTGGATATTTCGGCTTTGAAATATTCTTTTTATTTTTTTCCCTTAATTGCATGCGATTGCATGGCATAATAGCATTCGTTTTTCATAATGTTCTTCGACTCAGGCCAAATCCTTCCTAGCCCTCTGTCTTGCAGTTTCGATATCCATCTTTCTGACGCTCCACAGGTGTCCATTTGCAGGGTTTTGTCACATAGTGCCAGGAAGCCAGGCTAAGATTAGTTGCAAGCGGAAACGGTGATCCCACTCGATCATGAGGTATAGCAACAGGCAGTTAGCAGGTAGTTGAGTTCAAGACTACCCGCTCAAATAATGCAGCATAAGATAACGATTCGGTCCTTCAAGCGGGTAATGCGGGTAGTTATCCGACAATAGGAGATGAAAATAAAGGTGGCGTGATTCGGATGCTAAAGAAGATTTTCCCAAAGACTACCCGCACTAACCGTATTCATGCAAAATCGATAGCAATAAAGGATAAAGTCGCGAGGGGAGTTCACCGCAAACTACCTGCAACTACCTACATGGCTCCTTGCTATCGATTATAAGGACGCATTTTCGATCTTGGCCAAGACATCATCCGCGTCCTTTTGACCCAAATTGCCCAAGCAATAGCTCATGTCTTCGCTAATTTGCATTGACGCTTTGCCTCTATCATGGGCCGAGTTGGAGATAGTACCAACCCATAAAAATTTTATCAAATAATAAATATTAACTGTTAAGTTTGATATAATTGGCGATATTCTTCTTCGGCATAATTATCGGTCATGCCTGAGATATAGTCGCAGATTACTGATAGGAATGCATAATGATCCTCTAATATACATTTAATAAATTTAATACAATCTCTTTGTTGCATTACTTCACTTAAAGACATATTCTTAATAACCTCTAATTGAGTTTCAATGAGCATTTTTCTATTTTTTTCAAATTTAAAATAATCATCAAGATCATTAGGATATAACAATTCTTCGATGTTAATTTCTATTTTTAAATATTCCATGAGATTATTAACTTCTTCAGGTTCGTTCTCAGAGAAGGATATACTTCTGACCTCAAGCGGAGCACCATTTTTATCTTTTAAATGACTAAATCTAATTTTATATATTTCCGAATTTTCTGAAATTAGGGTAGATAGTCTTTTTAAGGCAAAACTTGACATCTGTCGAGGATTAGAATAATATGCTTTGAATAGCCTTTTTATCACATAATTGGCTTTTCCATCAAATTTATTTACCTCATTTGAATTTACAATTCTATTTTTAATGTATGCAGCCAATCTACGATCAAATTCGCTTCCTAATTTGGAATAATTAATCAATTTCTCAGTGAAAATCATTCTATCTTCTTCAACAATTTGACATTTCTTTGCTATTTCCTTTACATTCTTGAATGACATCAGAGTAACGTCGCAAATAAAATATTCGATGATATCCCTTATTATAGTATTTCTTTTAAATATTTCGGTTCCTTTATCTCTCTCTTCGATGCGGCGAGCTAGATCTTCTAATAAAGCTATAAAATTGGGTTCCACCTCATCTCTATAAGTGTATAATATATCCCTTATGTATTTTTTAACTTCATCATAAATGTCTTTGTACTTTAGTCCTAGATATTCATCCCTCATGCCATCATCCAGATCGTGTTGTCTTTGTGCAATTTCATCAGCGATTGCAACGACCTGTCCCTCTAACGTAATCGAATCCTCATAATCCAAAAATTTTTTAAATTCAATATTGAATTTATTATTTTCCTTGTTGAGCAAAAATCTATCGATATCACACCACGATTTACCGCTTCTTTTAATTTTTGTATGTTTTAGGATTCCTTCAAGAACTTGCCAAGTTAAATTTAAGCCACTTTCATTATTGTATTTCTCCTCGATTCTATCCAACACTTTTATACTATTAAAATTATGCTTGAATCCCGTGTAATTTATATTATAATATAATTCTTTATATTCGACTTTTCCACTCAGAATTTGATCTAGGACTCTCTCGCCCGCATGCCCAAATGGGGTGTGTCCTATATCATGACCGAGAGCAATCGCTTCGGTTAAATCCTCATTTAATCCTAAATATCGTGAAATATTTCTCGCTATCTGAAGCACCTCTAATGTATGTGTGAGCCTTGTCCTGTAATGATCTCCTCTTTTATGTGGGTAAATCTGGGCCTTATGCTCTAGTCGTCGAAATGCTCTTGAAAAAAGTATCCTGTCTCTATCACGCGAAAATTCACTTCTGGATATGAAATCAGATTCACTATATTGATTGAAATAATAGGAATCATCTAGAAGAGTATCTCTCCTGGATTTTTTATTAGCGATTTGCCTATAATTAGTCTCTATAGTTTTAATAAGATCTGCATATTGCTCATCCATATGTTCAACACCTCATTAAATAATCTTTCAATCCATTTCTTTATTCATCTTCTTGACGAGTTGAGAGTTTCTATTATATAAATTCATTGAATTTCGTCTATTATTTTGCATAAAATGAGATAATACTATACCATTGCGGGCCAACCGCAGGTAGTTTGCAGGCAAATTGAAATCATGGTTACCAGATCAAGTAATCCGCCTATCGAGGGGATTTATCTCATCATGCTGGCAATGCTGGTAGTGTCGCCAATAGATGACTGCACGCTCAAGTAATGAACTTTAATTACTTTGGCATTCATCCAGAAGATCAAATGCATCTCGTACGATATTGCGCCATCTTAATTTTATTCCTAATAACATTACTTTCGGTTTTTTCAGTTGCCACTGCCAACGATCCTCAGATTACCACCAGTTGCGCTGCGGAGAGTATTCTTGATGATCTTACCATATCTTCCACGATTGCTGTCTTTGCGGCGGGCCTCTTAGCAGGCTTCAATCCTTGTCTTCTGGCCATGCTGGCCTTTCTGGCGAGTACAATGTTGGCAAGCACAGGCCGCAGAAAAGATATCATGACTATGGTAGCCTTCTTTTCACTGGGCACATTCGTTGTATACATTATTTTTGGAATGGGCCTATTCGGCGTTCTACAAGAAAAGTCTACTGCCGCCATATTCCGTTTGCTTTTGGCAGCTATCTTATCGATCTTGGGCCTAATGCAGCTAGAGGATGCCAGGAGGCTGCAAAGTGGAGGCACTTCTCTCTTCCGCACGGACTGGACAAAGAAGTATGTCCATGCTGTCATTTCCAGCCGAAAGTTAAGTTCCTATTTCCTCTTAGGGGCACTTTTCTCGCTGATAAGAGCACCATGTGTGGGTGGGATGTATGTCGCTATCATCGGTGTAATTTCCGGCCAGGGATCTGCTTCTTCTGGACTATTTTACTTGATGATTTATAATCTGGGAATAGCTCTTCCTGTGCTTATCCTCGGAGTCATCATTGCTTTAGGTATGAGTCCAGAGCAAGTGGATCAATTCCGACAAAAGCACAGAGTTGCTATCCGGTTGATCACAGGATTAACGCTAATTGCTATGGCCCCACTCATCTACTGGCAATTGATCTAGTCTTTATCATTTTCTTGTGCTAGATATGGCAAGGAAATACCCGCACTACCCGCATTTAGAGCAGAATCGATAGCAATAAACCCAAGAGTAATGCTGGTAATTCTAGGAGATGGTGGTGATGGACCAGGGGCGGTTGAAGAGGCAGTGGCCCTGGGCGCGAAAATCTATGAAGGAGGGATCTCCTTCTGATTTATGCAGAGCTTAAATCTCTTCAGCTTCTGGATGGACTCCATCGCTCTGGCAGATTCCATGTTTTTCTCAGCTTCGTAATAACTTATGATCTCATCGATGGTAGCTTGTAATGCATAGATTTTCAAGCGTCTGCCTCTTCTGTTGCCCTCAATATCATGCTCTTTGAGCCAGCCTCTTTCTCGCAGGGTTTGCATGGCAACGCTGACTTTCTGCTGTTTCAGGTCTGTAGCTATTTCTATATCCTCGAAATATCTCTCGTTTTTATCTTTGAGTAATGTTATCACAAGAGCTACGTCCCTGTTTACGCCTAAGCTCTGTAGTTCCTGCAAGAACTCCGAGTCTCCTTCGTCTGTGATAGTGGCGTTTCTGATGATGCTTCCTCCTACGCTTCTGACAAATATCATCTTATATAATAATTTCTTAAATTCAAGTAATCATAAGGGTTGCATGAGCAGAACTAACGCGAACAGTTGCTAATGGTGTCCTGAATCACTTTCACGGTGCATGGATGAGCCTTTTTAACTACCACTACTACTTGTTAAGATTGGAGGCAGCTTCCCTTCGAACTCCCTTTAGGCTGCCTCCAGTTATCCCTGTGAAAATCAATGAAGCAGGAATTCTTCTATCCTTTCGCTTTGTTTGAGTGGAGCTTTAGCCTCGCGAGGTTTTGTGATCCTCTTTGCTTTTGTGGTCTTCTTTGGAGGTTTGTTTGCCTTATGCTGCGTTTGCTCTTGTGGCACAGAATCTCCTATTGTTGTGCGCTCAAAGGCTTCCAAAGGTGCTTTTGCCTCTCGTAATGAGAAGACCATTGCTCGTCCGCGTTTTTCCACGGTAATCTTGTTCTCGCGAGCAAGCCAGCCTACCGCACCGAAGACTTCTTCACGGCTCATTGATGTAGTTTTCACAAGGTCACCAATGTTGGTTGGACCATTTTGATTAAGTGCCCGCCATACGACACCTGCTTTCGTGCCAAATATTGATTCAACTGTTGGTTCTGTCATAATACCTAAAATGTCTACAATTCCTCTATAAAAATATACATGGTAATTGTGTACATTCTTTAGATTCAATGTACGAAGGCGTTTAGCTATCTGAAGATTATGTGCTTTTAGGCATATAAAATAATTATGGATTATTATCGGTAGTGTTAAATTTCATTAGAACCAATAACCTTATTGTGAAATCCTATGACATGCCGAAATAATTTTCTATATATAACAGCGTTCGCCGCATGCTTGCTAATCGCTACAGCATGTGGACAAGAATGGCTAGAAGGAGGGTATGTTAGAAGTTTTGACCGTTCGGGGATAGATCCAGGGATAGCTGGCATGGTTCGTTGGCTCGATACTCCATACTTTCCCTGGTACACTACAGGTGGAACCATTTATCCCGGACCCTATGGCGTATATCCCTATAATCCAATGCCTTATTATTCCGACTTCAGATTGAATTCTCTAGCTGGAATGAATTGGGAGCCATTCCAAAAGAACTGGTCTGAAACGATGGATTATGCACAAACGAAGTCATCGTTTAGGGTTTATCCAATACCAAGCTCTACAAATTCACCCATCCAATTGCCTGCCTCTACATATGCAACCACGCAGCCTCTCGCTTCAACCACAGGGAATACACCAGTTACAATAGTGTCCCAAGGCATGAGAGGTTATCAGGTATTCCTGGATGGCAATTACATAGGAACTGAAGGTACTGGTGGAGATCCTCTGGACGGAAGGTTCAGCCTCATCGTCGTTGGTAATCAAAATCACAACATTAGAGTTTATGATGGTCGGTTTAATTACCCGAAGACTATGTACTTCGAAAGGGGTGTCCAAAAGATAATCAACGTTGAGCCAGGAACGGCGGTCTATGTATAGATCGCATTATTCTTTAATTTCTAAAATCAAGAAGTAAAAACATTAGAAATAAATAGCGTATATCCGGACAAGAATATAGGTGACTCAGAATTAAAATTATTACGGATTTAAAATTCTGATGAAAGATTCTTATGCAATGCAGACATCATCACATAGGGCTGAATAGGAGAGATATGTCTGTAAGCATTCTGCTGGTGGATGATAGTGATATTAACCGGAAGGTTGCTTCGCTCATGCTGAAGAAGCTTGGTCACCAAGCAGATATTGCTACAAACGGAATCGAGGCGATTGAAGCCCTAGAACATCATTCCTACGATATCGTACTCATGGATATTCAAATGCCAGCGATGGATAGATTAGAGGCAACCAAAACCATCCGGCGAAGAGGGTTTCAAGATCCAAGGATCATAGTTGTAACGTCCTTAAAAAATTATCGGGAGATTTGTCTCGCGGCTGGTGCAGATGATTTCCTAACTAAGCCACTCGTGGCGATAGATATGTTGGGAAGAAGGAAGTTCGAGCAGGGTTAGCAAAACGATTTGAAGGGATACCAAATGTGCATTATGGAGACGATCAGCACTGGATCTGTGGTGATTTCGGAGTCTCTGAATGGACTCTTACTGGCACAACTACATCGGGGCAACACATCGAAGTTCGAGGAGTTGACCTGCTTGAGTTTGCTCAGGGAAAGATCATCCGCAAGGATTCTTTCTGGAAAATACTTGAGTGAACAGCAAGGTCGACAAAAAAAATGCCAGCGAGATTGCGCGACCTTATTTCTGTATTACCTCCCGCTTGTGCAGATATAAAAATTATTGCTGAAATATATTGAATTCAGCAATTGGGAAAATATTTAGATCCTGAGTGTTCAGGTTTCCAAAAATCGGTTGGCTCTGGACTACTAAAGGGAGTCGAGGCGGGATTGACCACGAACCAGACTGAGTGCTAGATTAGCGGCACAAGCTAAGGAGCTAGAGAATGAAGGCAAATCCTAGCTCCAATCAGTATGTGTAACCTGCGAGCCACCCTTTCTTTTTTCGATATGCATTAAACGGGGAGATATTATTATAAGAATACTTCCAGCCTCAAACTCCCTGATGTTGCGGTATGGATTCTACAGGGTTTTTATGATCCTACTGATAACGATTAATCGATTAATCGATATCGGGCAATTGTCGATAAATCATTCCATGGTGTAGTGGAATTGGTGGTTGGGAAGATGAGGAATTTAGCCCATTTGGGATTAATGCTAAGATGCTCTTAATTCATTCAACTCCAAAAGATTTAAATATCTTTAATGAATTGTTTATATAAGGGCAGGCTCATGAATCACGATACAATTTTAGCAGTGCTTCCCGACAGCAAAGATGATGCCAAGTCTTTGAAGGAGATCGCCAATGAAATGGGCCTAGACATCAGCCGCTATGTTGATTGGATTCGCGCAGAGAGGCGACTGTCCAGCTCTTTGAGGGCTTTGGCGAGATGGGGATGGGTGGGTTTGGAACGAAGGCAGAAAGAAGAAGGCCACAAGTTTTGGTATAATGCCTAATGGAAAACAGAATTAGCGATACAGTCAGAAGAGTGCACAGCGCCCTAAAGAATGGAGGTCATCGGCCCGGCCAGCCAACTGGTCTACCCCATGAGGTCACTTTTTGGGTTATCATTCAGGAAATGATATAGCTGACAATGACAGAATGATTGGTGACTGTTGACCTTTCCTCCTATTCCCTGGAGTTGATGTTTAATCCGCAACGCGACGAAGCGTTTCTATGAATACCGCGCCAGCCTTGCCTTCCAGCAGATACATCAGGTCGATCTCGTCTTCGGAGAGGACTGTTCCCACGTCGTAGCCAGAGATGAATTCTGCGATGTAGAGCGTCTTGTTATCAGGACTGATAGTTCCTGCAAAGCCCTCTACTACATCGGTCCCGTTCAAATTGTAGGTCAGCTCTCCGTTGAAAAGACGACCCTTTTGCTCCATGATGGAGAAGTTAAGGATGTTATCCTCTTCCAATACGTAGCCAGTCTCTTCATTATACCCAGGCCCTTTACCTGTCCAATTCCCCACAAGGTCTGGTATTTCTGCTGCACAGATTCCTGTGGCTGAAAGAGCCAGAAGCACCAGCCAAATAGACCAAATCGTCTTCATATATATTTGTTAGATCGTCTGCATCCAAGAATTTTTCGGTCCTGTCGTGAGCAGGAAGTAGTTCTATGCCGTTAAATCAATTAAGCTGGTCTTAAAATAAGTTTAATTTATTATATAATTTTATATCTATTCAAGGATATTCTGTTTAAGAGTCCTTATGAGTCCAATAGAACGTAGTTAAGCGTTTTAGCTACCAATCTATGATTATAGGTCACCTGCCAGTTACTCCTGGTTACTTTCTGATTACATGAATTAGAGGTTATTTTAGCCTAAGAACCTCTATTTTAGCTTATTTCTCGCTTGTAACTCAGTAACTAAAATTATTAAACAGCTTATAGGGAGAGATATCCAAGGTAGTATGTCAAATAATTAGTTACTCGATTACGAGGACTTCTGCGACAGATATCCATCAGCGAAAAGGTGGTGGCTATGGCACTGGGAAGCTACTCCCCCAAGTTGAATCTGGCCGAGGCCACCATTTACGTTAAGTTCAGTGTGTGACCAAAGCATAATCATCTCCAAAAGCTATCTTTTAATGAAGGTCACGATATGTTAGGCATTCGAGAGTTAGGAAAAAAGCTTGTCATGGCAGGCAAGTTGAAACTGCGTCCACTCTGTGTTTATGGGACAGATGAGATACCGCAAGGCGCAATGCCATCCTATGCTATAGATCGCTGTCTAGCGAAGGCGGTCTTTACCGCTGCTCTTTACGCAGAAACACCGCCACTATATGTAGATGCAAGCCAAGAGCAGTGCTGCCCCGGAGGGATGGTATGGATGGGGTTCAATGAGCCTCACCCTAAACTGAAGTACTTTGTGACAGTGGGCACGCCGGATTTTCTTGGCGGCATGGCCGAGCATCTGAAAGCGACACCGGAGCTGTTTGAAGAGCAGAGGAAACGCGCCGGGAAAATCACACCTCCTGGTAAATACATAGTCATTGGGCCATGCACGGATGATATTGCGATGGACAAGGTCAGGTCAGTTATCCTCTTCGCGAATAGTGAGCAGATTAGGCGCAGCAGATGGCGGCAGACTTAGACGAATCGTTCATTTGCAGATGAAGCAAGATCGCATATCCAGAAAACCGTGTTATGATAAAGCCATAGACATGCTCAAATCTAATCGATGTGGCACATGAGAATCGCGGATTATCCTTGGCCCCTTGCATGTAGAGTTTCTAAAAGGGGGCAAGAACTACTACTTACTAGTAAAATGGAGCTTGAATCCCGGTCCCGGCCCCTAATCGATTTTATCAGTATCTCCAGAATTTTGACAAAATGTGCTCCCGCAGCTTCACCGGCTAACTGCTTTCTCGAAGGTAACATTCTCCCCAGGCCCCCAGTCCATCTTGATGCCCTGCCATTTGGCCAAGTACAAAGCCAGTTCTCTCCAAAAAGGCCGCCTTGCTGATCAACCCATTCATCCCATCTCTCCTGGATTGCAGTTTTCCGTTGTCGAAATCATCGGAATGAGAACCTAAGAAGAGGTTGATAGGATCAAAATGACTATCCGCGACTTTGGCCCTGGATTCCTTGCCATACCTTGCAGCCATCAGGATGCATATGAGCCATTTTGGGATACATTTACCCAGAGATGCAGATCCCTGTAAGGGCTGGTGAAGTTTCTCTCCTTGTAGAGCAAAAACTCCAGCTTCTGGCTGTAGCCGGTATGATTGATGACATAACTCACCGGCTTTTCCCAGGTCTCGTTGTGCGGGAGCGTCAGATTCATGCTTAGTATTGGATAGATGAACTTGAAATCGTCCCTGAAATTATCTTTAAGTGTAGTGTTATTCATGGGAGTGTTGTTCAGGGAAATGCTCATGGTGTAGTTTACTAATGTGTATTCGTGGTTTACCACGCCCACAATCACTGTGCTGCTATTTCCTGCCCGAACGCTTGTCGGGTAATCATAGGCCTTTCCACCCGGCCCCAGGATATAAAACTCCGTGAACTTCTCGCCCTGCTTTGGGGTAACAATTACATAAACCAGGGCCGCGATAGATATTATTATAGTTATTATCAATATTATTGTCAGGGCTTTATCTAGCCGGCTCTTATCATCGGCCGAGATCTCTGTTTTCAAGGAATTCATTGTCTCTTTGAAATGGATGGCGAACCTCTCTTCAACGGGAAGATTCATGCGCCGCCAATAGGCTGCAGCCGCCATGGCCACTGTGAAGATGGCCAGAGAGACGACCACTGGAATAAGCCTGATTCCCCAGGGAGTGTAATTAAGGCCCAGGCCGATGAGCGGCACCACGGCAATGCTCAGGCCAAAGCTCAGGGCGGTCCTCTCAATTCCATCCAGATCCCCGATCTTAGGAAAGAGGGCTGCGATGAGCGTGTAGCCCGGCACAAAGAGCACCATTAAGAGGCCCAGCGGGACGCGCACGGGAAGATCGGACAGGGGCGTGAGAGTAAAGACCAGTGTCGCTAATGCTAGAATGATCGCCGCCAGCAGGTCCGAGGGGATCTTCTCCCGCTTATTTGCTATCTCTCTTCGCCTCCTTAATGCATGCCAAGCAATCCACCAATCCAATCCGTGACCGTACTCAAAAAGCCTTTCTCCTCCATCGACTCTGCAGTTTGTTGGCTCTGGTTTTTGGGAGAAGCGGAGGGGCTCAGCTCTTTTCGGTCCGATTGCTTCGAGGATTGGCTTCCCTTCAAGATGATATCCTTATCTCTGCAAACTGTGCAGGCGTCGACGCCTCTGACCAGGCAATACTCCGCCAGGCAGTCGCCTGCCTCCTCTGTGAGCGGATCGCCACGGGCAATTATCTTCCAATAGCCACCAGAGAGCCTCTTCTTGAGGAGCTCTTCTGCTTCATCATATTGGCTGGAGTTCTCAATTTTAAGGCCCATCTGCTGGGCATACCATGAGACAGCTTCGCGATTAATGGGCACAGGTTTTGCCGCCTGTTTTGCTGATGATGCCTCATTGTCTTCTTCGCCTCCGCTCCGTCCGTTGCCGCCGGCCGAAGTCGATGTGGTGACTGAGCCTGCGCCCCCCAGACGAATCGTCTTCGCGTCCCCGGCACCCTCTATCCTGTAATCACCAGCAGGAATGCCGGATGTATCGATATTTAGAGTGTATTTTCCGCTGGAGTCTGTGTTGATTTTTGTTTCTGCCACAACCTCCACTGGAACTGTTGTTGAGCCCGGCAGGGCCTCTCCGAACATCTTCAGTCTGTATTTGCCAGGTGGCACGTCAGACTGGGAGATACTTGCCGTTCCGCTGCTGGCGGGAAAGCTCTTGGTGATCCAGATGCCCAGCTTGACTCCCGCGTTGAAGTCCTGGACATTTCTGGCCGTAACTTCAAAGCGATTGGGTTTCTGGGGAATTTGAACACTGGTTTCGTACTCGTATTGGCCTGCGGCCACCGGCAGGTTCATGGTGAAGCTGGAGCGCAAAGACACCTCCTTGCTCGGAGGCGCAGTGCCGGTCAGAGTGATCTTATCACCAGGGCTCGGATTGGCCGGCGAGAGATCAAAGGCCGAGCAGATAGATGATAGTATGAAGATAATCAGTATCGCCGCCCATATCATTAAATTACCTCCACCGCCATCTGTTTCAGACCCAACAATCCACTTCCAGGAGAGTAAACACCGCAAGTCAAAATGTAGCTTCCCTTCTCCCATTCCCGGTCGGTAATAAGCAAGATTTCCGTCACCGATTCATTGGCCTTTGCCTCCTGCATTCCTACGGCGCTGTTCATAGGGAGAAGATAGAGAACCTTCATGAGAAGATCAGAGGATATGGCTGGAAGCCCCTGCATTTGCATGGATTTGTCTTTCAGAGACAGTGTGGAATTCAGGCTTCCTTCTGTGCCGTTGCTGGCAATATGCAAGCTGGCATTTTCATAATCCTGGCGCGAAATCATGATAGCTGCGAATATCCTGCTCTCGTTATTGCTCGGATATGCGCTTCGACCTTCGGCAAGGGAAAGATTCACCTTCAGCTTTGCATAATCGCCCGCCGTGATATTGGAGGGCATCTGCAGTGTCAAATCAGCCTTCGTGACGAATAATGGCGTGGAAGAGAGCACCGCTGAGCTGTTCTCATCGAAGACGGAGACTGTATACATGCCCGCGGGAAGGCCGTCGAGGGTGAAGGACGCATCTGCGGTGCTGTTTAGCATTTGTCGTGATACATTTCCTTCCATCTTCGCCCGTCTGTCCATCGACTGGAAGACGGATAAGAATGTCGAGATGTCGAATCGGAAGATCGCCGCCTCGACCCATGATCCTGCAGAATCGTTTTCACCCTGGAAGGCTCCGCTTATTGTCTGGTTCTCGATATAACAAGGAATACTATCAAAGGAAGAACTCCAATTATTTCCCTGGCTGACGGCCAAATGCGGGATCTTGATCAGATTCGTGCCTTCCCGGGCGATCCATCGCCCCTCAATTGGATCGCAGGAAGCCTGCAGCAGCGGATCATCTCCCCATGCAACCGGAGGAGAAACGCATAGTAGGAGCAACAGCAACGCCATCAATCTTCTCATAGCAGGGATTCGTAGCGTTGGGACAATTTATGGGTTTCTACCTAGCTTTGCCAACAGATCATCACTCATGGTTGCGCCTTCTAGATTTATTTCCCCTCGTGAAATTGCCGAAGTTATTTGCTGCAGCGTGGTGTTATCGTACTTTATTCTAGCCAGGTTGGCTCCATGAAGATCAACGTCCTCAATAGTCACCGAGTTGAGTGTTGCACCACTTAGATCTGCACCGGATAGATTCACATGTTTCATTTTGCATTCATCCAGAATAATGCTCTGAAGGTTTGCCCCACTGAGATCGACATTCGCAAACTCGATCTCCTCAAAGGAAACCATCCGCAAATCAGCCTTACGCATATTTGTCCCATTAAATTTTATGTCATAGGCGATGATGCCCCTCATGTCGGCGCGGCTGAGATTTGCCTTGAATAGGACTACGTTGGCCAACTTCGCTCGCTGTAGCGTTGCCCCCGCCAAGTTGGCCCCTGTTAAATCAGCATAAAAGAGGCTAGCGTCATTTAGATTCGCGCCTCTCATATCAGCCCACATCATACGGGTTCTGGTGAGATCGGAGTTGCTCAATTCTGCATAACTCAGATTGGCTCCGGAAAATTCGGCTCTGGTGAACTCTCCCTCGTGAAGGTAGCTGCCACTTAGGTTTGCATAATTCAAGCGCGCGCCTTGCATATTTGCGAAATTCAAATAGATGCCGCTCATATTGATACCATTCATATCGGCATTTACTAACCTGGTGCGCGTAAGATCTGCATCAGTAAGATCAGTATATTGAAATTTTGTGCCAGTGCAATCTGCGCCCCTCAGATTGGCCCCCATCAGGTTGACTCTGGACAGCATAGCTTCCGCGAGGTTGACATTGGAAAGATTTGCTTCAAAGAGCGTTGAGTTGACAATCTCACATCTTCTCATATCCGATCCGGAAAGGTCTGCCAAAGTGAGATCCGAGTCAATTATGTATGATCCCTTGAAGATTGAATCGACCAGTTTGGATCTTACAAGCACAACATTTTCTAAATAAGCTCGAGAGCAATCCGCAAATGAGAGGTTTGCTCCGGTTAAATCTGCACCACTCATATCAGTAGCAATTAGATTTGCGCCCGCCAAGCTCGCATAACTCATATCTGTGCCGAAAAACCAGGCAGATTTAAGAAAAGCGCCAGATAGATCAGAGTGATTGAGCCTCGCATGAGATAAATCGGATTGACTCAAGTGAGCCCGACTCAAATTCATCCCGGTCAAATCCTTATGGCTAAGGTTGGTCTGATTGTGGATTTCGTCCGCCAAGGTTACCGGTGAGGCCTGCGCCGAAATGCTGAAACAGATTATGATGGTACATATACATATTATATAATTAAATATTATGCGTTTCATGTTGGATAAATCTTGGAATTTATTTTTTTTCTGCATACTATTCAGACCCAACCATGTTCCTTGATTATCCTTAACTTTCTCCACCAATAAATACCTTATAGTATCAATCATCTCTGAATCAAATCCTGATTTGGACCGCAACGTCAAGAAACGATTCGTGAGAGCGCCAGTATCGCATATTTTATTGTCGAATTCCTCGCGAATTCAACTCAGTCTAAAATAGAAATCATGGGCGATTAGCAAAAGTAATATTTCAGAGAATTAAGGCCGCTACCAAACCTTGTTCATACTTGCCATTGTGGTAGTATCAATTTTATATCATCATATTTTGGGAAGGAGTATGGAGCCCAATAATAATCATTGCCGTCCATTATGCCGTAATAGCTATCCACGGCTTGCCATGTGTTAGTAGTCTTATCATTCTCCACCAGTACCCATTCATGACCTCTCCCTTTCGGGTTGTCTGGATTATACATGTATATCACATTGTATCCAAGACTTGTATAGATCTTACCCATTCGGCTTGATCCCTCGAAACACATACCATATGGGGTCAATGGAAAAAGGGCAGCATTACGGATGGTCTCTTTGAAATCGCGATTGTTCGTTTTGGCATAGGTTGTGTCTTTCTTTATTTCTAGGCTATAACTGGCCCTCACGAGTTCAGATTTGCTCTTTATGGATTTATCATTAGAATGGAATTCTTCAGATCTTTTTGGAGGGGCCATCAAGATATCTGCTAGACCCGGGGAAGCTTCGTTTGGAGCCAGGTAGATCTCTTTGCCCGAGATCGTCATAGTCACATAAGCCTCGCGAGGGGTTGCTCGGTAGCCATGAGCAGTAAGGAACATAGCAAGATCGTAGCTACTCATCTGTGTGTCCTCATAGCTGGATACCAGAAACCACAGGTCGGTCGTCTCCTCAGCATTACATGAAAAAGTCAATAGGATCCCCAGAAATATCAGGACTCCAACTATCCAAATAAGAGTGTACCTTGGGATCACACAATAACAAAGATCCTTAATTAATTTAAGGATTTCTATCAAACATCACTAATGTAAGTATCGTGACTATTTAAGGTATTGCGGCCTTTTCGTATTCTTAATCAACCCACAAAATACAAAAAACTTTAAGAAAAAATTTTGAATGCACGCAGGATGAAGACGTCATTCAAAAAATATCAATCAAGATGAAAAAAGTCAGAGAAATCTTAACGTAGTTCATCAAAAGAGTGCCATGGGTAAAAGTATTTATTAATGGACGAAGAAGAACATTCGAGGGATGAAATTTCATCAATCTCGCGACACCGGATTATTGACCAATGCGGTGCCTCAATTTGCCCTCTCTTCCAGATAATAATCGTGAAAAAGCGACGGCAATTAGGAGCTGTGAATATGAAGCACATGAGAATTAAGATTATAGGCATCGCGTTGTTGATGCTACTATTTAGTATTTCTACAGTTTATGGCCAGCAAGAGAATAAAACGGCTGAAATCATAAATAGTATGGAGCAAATGCGTCCGGTCATGCTTGAAAAGCTGGTTGCCACCATCCCCGTAAAGGAAAAATTCGCACTAAATAAAGGAGCTGCAATATCAAGCTGCAATAAGGAAAAAGCTCCAAACACATGCACTTATAAGTTTGATAGCGGCGAAGTCTTAAGCGAAACACTTGATGCGGGTGGATACCTGGTAACTGACAGTTTCGAAGATAAAGTGAATAATTTAAGATTAGATACAGAATACACCATTTACAATAGACCAATGTGTTACACTTTCATAGATATGTTGCTGAATTTATCACTTAAGGTCTGCTATCCCTGCGACAATAATACTACGAGTATCCTCTGGCAAAACCAGACCTTAACGAATTACACGACAGGTGACACATTAACCTGGACGGTAGATTGCTGCGGCAGCATCACGAAGAGGATTTTCACCTTAGGCCCAGGTGCGCCGTTAGTTCCGGCAGTGCCGGTAGCGTCCGCTGCTGTGCCAGCACTTGCGCCTCTTGCTGTGCCATTGGACACAACTGATATCCCGAGTACTCAGAGTTGCCAGAATACTCTGCAAACTGAGGTTAGAGCTTCTCTTCCAAGCTAAATATAAGCAATAACCTTATTCTTCATCTTTTTTTGGCCTTTTATCAAGATCCGTTGGCATCAAGTAATTATATCGGTAAAATCCAATTGTCCTATATGTCGTTGTATTATAGAAATAATGTGGTCCCGGCTCTATCTTGCAGACATAAGGCGAACATCTTTTGGCTTATGCTTATGGCAATCACTACCCTGCTAGTTCTGAGTTCATTTTGCGGCTTAGCCTATGCATTGAATGATAAGGACAGCACACCCTCGAAACCAATCGCTGCCAGCATGACTGGTGACTATAAGGATCATGGTATAGATATCGATGCAGATGGTCTATACGACCTTCTGGCTATCGATGCAGGCATAGATGTTCTTCTGCCTGGAGAATACACCCTCAGCGGCTACCTGTATGATTCAAGGAACAAATATGTGGCATGGTCTATTGACCACGTGAATCTGACACCCGGCCTTGACAAGATGCTGCTGGAATTTGAAGGCAAATCCATCCAGCAACACGGATCTAGCGGCAACTTTTCACTTAGGAATCTGACTCTCGCTTATGGAAGCTCCGAAACGGGAATGACCATATGCGAGTATATTCCGCAGGCATTTCTAACATCGGCCTACAACTTCAGTCAATTCGCGATTCTTCTTCCTGAGGAGAAGACGCTATCCGGCTCGGGCAATGGCGAGCTTCTTCTGAAATTCACTATCAGAAAGACACTACCAGTTATCTCAGGAAGGTACAGCCTGGATATATTGGGAATTCGCATACCACCCATCTCATCCCAGTTCAACGTCATCGGCTCCAAGTATGGATACGCCTATGACGCCGAAGGCGCATATCTTCCCAATAAACCAAACAACTTCACTGTGACGGCTTCAGGAGTAAAGAACCTGAATATAGGCCTGAAAAAGATTCAGGGGAGCTTTACAGGAAATTCGAGCGCAATCTGGGAGGGCAAGTACATGAGGATGTGGGTAAGTCGTCAGGCCGTGGCTGACAATCAGGGAGTCGCTACAGATGATTCAGACCTCATCTCGCCCGGCATTTACGATGCCAGAATCTTCGGAGATGCTGCCAACGTCTCACAGGTTGATCTGACTATGACATTGGTCAAAAAAATCTTCATTAACGGCAAGTTCCACCTGGGCATCAATACTACAGGATTTCCAGCCGGAGACTATTCCATAGGTGTCCAGGCTCAGAACGGAACTGTGCGGCTGGAGGAAATCGCCCTGGACGGCCTGTCTATAAGCAATTGACGCGATCAGGATCAGCATGGACTACGGCTGTCAATCATTTTTGTATTTTTGCTTTTTGTGATAGAAATCGATTGAATCTCTAAAAGGGACGAATTCGCGAATAGTGTCTCTTGCTTCCGTCTCTTGAGCGCAGGACTTATTTATCCGATTTGCTGGAGTATTTCCTTGTGAAGTTTATGACCAGTAATCACTATATCTGGCAGGTATTGCCGGTATCTCTTATCCTTGCAGCAGAGATGCTCATCTTCACAGGTCATATGGAAGCGGCAACTACAGTTCATGCAGTCACTCTGATATTGCTGGTTTTAATCGCTATGTATAGTGATAACCGTATCTATCCTATTCTGCTGCTACTGCCGCTTTTCAGGTTATTGAATGTTGCGATGCCGGTTTTTTTTACCGTTAGTCTCTACTCATACCCGCTCGTATATGCTCCTATGTTTCTGCCCATCTATTTAATAATGAAAGATGGGATTTTAAGCAGATCCGAGGCAGGAATAACCTTCAAAGGCTTCTGGTTCTACCTGCCGCTCGCCGTGGCCGTAGGCTTTTCTTTAGGGTGGGGGGAGTACAATGTGCTGCGACCGGGAATGCTTCTGCCCAGTGTTGATGCTGAGAATGTGTTGATCCTCTCCTTGACCATGATATTATTCGTAGGACTGGTTGAGGAGTTCGTCTTTCGCTCGGCCTTGCAGACGGTATTGGAGACTCGTATGGGCTCCGCCGCGGGACTCTTGACGGCCAGCATCATCTTCGGCTTCATGCACAGCGGCTATCATCTGCCACAGGAGCTAATCTATGTCTCCTTCGCGGGAGCTGTCTTCGGCCTGCTCTTCTGGATGAGCAAGAGCCTGCCCGTCATCGCGGTGGCTCACGGCGTTACAAACATATCCCTATTCCTGGTAGCGCCTGTTAATCCCTGGGCACTTGTTTATTTAATTGGAATACCGGGGCTCCTATTTGTGCTGTACGCATATGTATTCAAGAAGATGCCTAGAAAGATCAAGCCTGCAGAGAAAAGCAAGCTCAAAAGTTAGAAAAAATATGGTGGATATCAAGAGCAAAGGACAATAGCCTCAGGAATTTACGACATCCAGTACCTTAAAACCTACTATCAGGAAGAATGTCACAACCAGGGGGATTATTGCCAGGTTAAGCATTGTAGACAGGCGCTTATTCCACATTTTGGATGCCGATAGAATTTCAGATGCACTAAGGAGAGCAATCAGGCAAATGACTGATATGACGCTGAACTCGGATACGCCTATCGTGGAGACGGCACTCACGACGGAAGATGTAGTACTCATTGTGCTTAGCATAGATGATAGCAAATCAAATCCCCTCTTACCAGACCATTCCTATATTCTAATGCACAAGTAAGGCAATTTGAGTATAAATATGTTTGCTCAATTGACAATGCTTATATTTATCATTATATCTCTTAATTATTATCTGCCTTTGATCCATTCTCGCAAGGTTTTAATATCCACAAAATAAACAAGCTATAAATAGTTGTTCACCGGTCATTAGTAATAGTAAGATTAGTAAGGCCTGGGAGGGAGAATATGAAAGCATGTCATATCTTGATGGGATATTTATTATCAGCAATACTGATTGGAGTTGCCTGGGGCGACACCACTGAGGAGACCAAGTACATATATTATATGGATCAAAGTGTGCAAGGAAATGGATTCTTCAGTTCCTACCAGGATGTTATAGCAAGCGAGCTGTTACTGAGCAATCTTGACCACGGAAGCGGAAATTACAGTGGAGAATCAGAATGTCGTGTTCAGAATCAGGCGACATATACCAATACTATGGATTATGATCTCACAAATCAGCAATTAATAAGATTCAATAAGAGTACTGATTATTCCTATGCCCCAAGCAGCTTTGATTTTGGCAGAAGCTTTCGGGCGGCTGCATTCCAGTCCAAGGGTCAGGAAGCTACCTGCATCAAAAACTATGCAGGCAGCAACAGATCCAATCTCGGAGGGATCTCTATGAATGCTCTCTTCCGAGATTTAGATGTATTGAGTAGCGACACGTCGGCAAAGCTATCATTCACGCGGAAGACCATTACAGATAATGATAAAACTCTGGTGAGCCTCAATGAAAGCGGAAGCGTCATGCTCAATTTGGAGTCTGCTTTTACCGGCAGGGGTCATATTGGAATGCTCGATGCGATCAACGCTTCCGGCGAACGCCATATAGGAGTGCCAGACATCGAGATCGACGAGGACTACATTGGAACATTCTCCCTATCCAAGAAGATGTCTCAGAATTTCGAACATAACTGGAAGAGGGAAGCGGACCATTGGCTGCCGTGCTGTTCTGGTGGCTGGAATGATATGAGTTACACGACCAAGAAAGATTTCGGACTAAATGTTAACGGTGTATTCGATTGCTCCTGTTTTTCTTTGCCAGGGCAGACCACGAACGGAGCTTGAGTTGAGAATGATGAGGCGGCTCTTGATGGGCCGCGGAAATATGGGTTGAACCGACATCCTCGTGGGAAGCCCTTTTTGTATTTTTGGTTCTTCCGACTCTTTCTGGAGAATCTTGAGTCAATTCATCGTACGTCCTTGGGTGTGATCCCTGGGTGGTTTGCAGTCCTTTTCTAAAGTTTCTCTGTGAACTCTGTGACTCTGAGGTTAGTATTCGTAGCGGAATAATCAAACCCCGGGGGTTACGGGAATAAAACCACAGAGGCACAGAGCGCACGGAGGACGAACGACGGAGACGACTAACCAGGGATTTACGAACGCCCACCACGGAGACACGAGAAGCGCACGGAGAACGCACAGAGAAAAAAACGAAAATGAAAGGTTGGGCTCGCACGCATGCTCTTTTTTCATGTTGGAATTATTGATATGATGATTATAACCAGGGGTTTACGAGAATAAAACTACAGAGTCGCTAGAAGCGCACAGAGGACGCAAAGATATTCAATTACATCTCGAAAGTCAATAGTAACCCCGGGTTAGCCACTGGAAAGCAAAGAGCCGATTATGCTGTCCTGGCTTCTACGAATCCATATCTTCACAATAACAAGATTCCTTTTCCTGCCGTTGGCCGCCAATACCGGCAGCTCGGATAGATTTCAACGAACCAGTTTCGACCTGATTTTGATGTTGATTCCATGGATTCTCTCGGATGCGAAGTAAATGAGATAGCCCAGCCCCAGGCATTCCGGCACCAGAATGCCTGGATCTCTCAGGCCCTGGAGAAGCATTTGCACATAGCTCAGAGCGTCGATGTAATCGGCGGGGGGAAAGGGTCCAAGGATGGGCCAGAGCAAAATAACCGGAGAGTTCCACATTAAATCCAGTGCGAGGTGAATCAGCACTCCCGCGCCCAGTGATTCAAGTCTGATATCCCGGATAGAGACTGCTAACACAGCCAGGACAAGCAGAAATAGCAAAGTGTGAGCGAAGATCCTTCCGTGGTTCATCGTGCCGAATATCAAAAATCCCAGGGGCTTGTCTATGATATCCGGAAGCATCGAACCGACTGCCAGGAATGCCAGATCAATTCTCTTGAAGGGGCGGGCAATTAACAAGGCCAAACCCAGGTGGGCGAAGAGAAGCATTAGGGCCCCAATCCAGTTGCAGTATATTTAACAATTATCCCAGGAGTACTTACATAGGTCATACTGATCTCACTTAATAATTTTAGAGACCTTATTAAATGTTCCGTAACATTTAATTTCTGGAGCATCTGTTGAATTGAATTGCAGTGGATGTGTATATATATCTTATAGTCCGCTCACAAGGCAATAAAGAGAAATCCGGATTTAAAATCCGGATCGAATCGAAAAGGTCATGCTGGCTGCTGAATTGAAGGGTGATAAGAGGTGCCAGCGTGTGCAGCGGAGGCTGTAGATGCCTTGATGCCCGGTTCTTAGATTGATTTGGATTTGCCTGAATATCCGGTATCTCTTCGGATCGAGAAGTTGGACGAAGGGGTTTATCTGGCTACGAGCGATTCACTCCAGGGTCTGGTTGCCCAAGGTAGGACGATTGCGGAGACTGTGGAAATCGCACAGGATGTAGCCATGAAGCTGCTCGAATCGAATATCTAGCACGGATACCATCTGCCAGAAGCCGGCTTTGTAGAGCGAAAAAAAGATAAATATTGAAAGAGAAAAGGCTATCGCAATGAAAAGCGTCGAGCTCATCATAAAAGGAAGAAAGGTCAAAGATGTCGGCTATAGACCATTTCTTCTTCTTCAAGCCCTAAATAGTGGAATTCAAAAGTTTTTTGCTTTTAATTCCGGGGCAAAGGGCAATGAAATTGTGATCGTGCAGATGCAAGGCGAAGATGATATTATTGCATCTTATATCGATTTTGTAAAATCCCAATTCCCTGAGCATGCAGAGGTCGAGGAGATCGTAGAAAGGGATTTCAAAGGGCAGGTACAGGATGCCTATAAGTTCGCTCAGACACTGCAGTTCGAGCAAATCGCTAAAGCAGTACCTGTTATTATAAGCATTGATAAGAAACAGGACATCGTGATTGGAAAGCAAGATATCATGATTGAGAAACAGGATGTCATGATTGGAAAGCAAGATATCATGATTGAGAAACAGGATGTCATGATTGGAAAGCAGGATAAAAGCATAGGCATTTTAAGAGATGTCAGAGACGATACCTGCGCTATAAAGGATGATATTTCTGTTCTCAGAAAGGATACCTCTGAATCAATATCCGAAAAATATGAAGAGCTGCGCAGGGAAATTGCAGAGATCAAAGAGACTATCCTGGAACTCAAAGCCAAAGCGGCCTGATTTTTCCCATTATCTTATTTCAAAAGGATGGTAGATGTCTGAAGTGTTGCCTTCTTGCAGGATTGAGGTGGCTGTGGAGATGTATAAATCTCATGAAATTTCACTCAGCCGAGCTGCAGAGATTGCCGGCGTCTGTATTGAGGGATTCAAGGAAATCCTGGCGATCAAGGGCATAACCCAAGAGGTTAAAGCTCCCTGCAAAGAGAGGCTTCAGCGAGGGGTTGACTTATTACTTGGAAGAACAAGATGATTTTCATCGCATTGTGACCATCCAGGCTGAAATATATGCACTACATTATCGCTGACTATCTCGATGGCAAGATCAGTCTCTCCAAAGCATCAGAGCTTCTGGGAATGACCAGAATAGAGCTTCAGAGGAAGCTCAAAGAACGGGGAATACCCATTCGATCCCTTTCCGAAGAAGATGCTTTTGCAGAAGTTGAGGCGCTCCGCATAGCGTCATACGTGAGACCTAAAGGGATAGCAGATGTACTGGAGAAATTCAGCAGATAAGTGGACAAAGATGTTCTAAAAGAGTTCCTGGAGGAGAGAAGGTGATAGTTGTTGACACTTCTGTTTTTCTTGATGAACTCTTCAAATTTGATCAGAAAAGGCATGATAAAGCCAGAATCTTAGAAGGATGAAAGTGGATGACTGGATAGCCGAGGCTTTAGACGTTCCTTTTTAATATAACTACTATTATCAACCACCAAGACAACGAACTCAAACATACATGAGCCCGAGAGATTAACCCCTGGGGTTTACGATTTTCACCACAGAGCGCACAAAGCTCACAGAGAACGCACAGAGACGATTTAGCCGATTCGAAAACCTGAGTCTTAATTATTCAGCTACGATTATTAACCGCAGAGTTCGCAGAGACGCGCAATCTTCCTTATTACCAGCACCCGAAAGGAACAGCACATTGCTCCTGATTAATAGTCCTCTCCTTCCGTTCGTCCTCCGCGCGCTCTGCGACTCTGCGGTTTTATTCCCGTAAACCCCTGGTTATTATCATTGATCATGTCGATTAAACCCTACGGCTTACGATTTTCACCACAGAGCGCACAGAGTTCACAGAGAACGCACAGAGACGATTTAGCCGATTCGAAAACCTGAGTCTTAATTATTCAGCTACGATTATTAACCGCAGAGACGCAGAGTTCGCAGAGACGTGCCATTTTCCTTATTATGAGCACTTGAAAAGAATCGCATATTTGCTTCCTGAGCAATAGTCGTCTCCGTCCGCTCGTTCTCCGTGCGCTCTGTGACTCTGTGGTTTTATTCTCGTAAACCCCTGGTTATTATCATCGATCATGTGGATTAAACCCTACGGCCTACGACATTCACCATAGAGTTCACAGAGTAGGCACAGAGACTATTATAATTATATAAATTTAAAATCGTTTAGGCTCTTTGGGTACCTTATGACCAGAAACGCATTTGGCTGCAGATAAGGCATTATATAAAGAGTGTGGAATTTCTATATGATGAAGCTCACTGCATTTGTATCCGGCAATGTCCAAGATGTCGGCTATCGAACCAGGATAGTCGATATAGCCAATGCGTTTGGCCTCAAGGGCATGGTCGAGAACCAAAAGGATGGTCGGGTGAAGATAATAGCTGAGGGCGAGGATGAAAAGCTCAAATGGTTTGAGAGTGCCATAGACATAAAGGATGCCTTGATCCATGTCTCGTCCATAGAAAAGAAATACTCTCCTGCAAGCAATAATTTCGACAATTTCGGCAAGCTGGTGCTCAAAGGCGAGCCAGAAACCTGGCTGGACATAGCTCCTGTCTATCTAAAAGAGCTCGTCTTTGAGTTCAACAAGATGAATGATAACCTGGGCGGCAAGATGGACAAGATGCTCGGTAAGCAGGACGAACTTCTGGATGAAGTCAAAAACATAAACAGGAAGTTCGACCGGGTACTGGAAAATGATGATTCTGATGCCACCGAGATTGTCAGAGAGATGAGAGATAGATCTTATGGTTATTAATGTCTGTAAAGACCATGGAAGACGATAAGTTATGGGCGAAGAGATAGTAGTATGGACGATAAAGAGTTAATAAAGAAGATTTTGCAGGTGGTCAGCTCCACAATAAAGAAGGTCTGGATTGACTACGATGACGAAGCAGATGTGCTTTATGTCAGCTTCGTCTATCCCCCAAATGCCATAGAGCATGAGATGGACGAAGATGGGATCGTCAGAAATTACGATAAAGAAGGCAAGCTTACCGGTTTGACTGTCATTGCAGCCAAGAGATTCGCCTAGCGTAATATTGATTGTTTTCTTAAATTCTTTGCAACTGTGGTTTTATTTCGTAAACCATCAGGATTTAGTTATCGCTAACATGCCGCATCTTTGCATTGAACGGGCTCGCCGAGAAAGGAGGGCGAGCTCATCCGGACAGGATCCGGGCCCAAAAGTGCGGAGGATATGGCCAGAGGCGAGACGAAAGCCTTTTAAATCACCGCCGAATTAGGAAAGAAGGTAAGAAAACCGTTGCTTGTTGAAAGCTAAGTAGGTCATCATCTGAATTGAGGTTATGATAAGAGGAGATGGCTGGCTAGCCGGGGCTTTAGACATTCCTTTTGATATAACTGCTATTATCAACCACCAAGACAACGGGTTCAAACAAGCATGAGCCCGAGAGATTAACCCCAGTGGTTTGCGATTTTCACCACAGAGGCACAGAGTTCACAGAGACGTGCAATTTAATTTATTACCAGCATTTGAAAAGAATCGCATATTTGCTTCTGAGTGATAGTCGTCTCCGTTCGTTCGTCCTCCGTGCGCTTCTAGCGGCTCTGTGGTTGTATTCCGTCGCCCCTCGGTTAGAATTATCAGGCACCCGTAAATCGAATCCAGGGGCATCTCGCAGACTATCCCTGGTTATTCGACTTCAATGTTCTCTCGTTTTGCGCCAAGCTAAATTATAAGAATTATCAATTCAGACATCAATTGAGGATGAGGATTTAGCATTTGAATTAATTATAAAATTTTCTTAAAATACATTCTATTACCTATATTTATTGAAGATCCGATGTCACATAACAAAGGTGAGGGAGAAAATTTTTGCACGGAATCACAGCCATTTTGCCGGCTTACAACGAGGAGGTATCCATCGGAAGCGTGGTCCTGCGCACCCGCAAGTTCGTCGACCGCGTGGTTGTCATCGATGACGGCAGCAGCGATCGCACCTCCGAGGTAGCAGCTTTAGCCGGAGCGGTGGTTCTGCGTCATGCCAAGAACCAGGGGAAGGGCGCGGCGCTCAAGACGGGCTTTGAGGCCATGAACGGCGATGCCGTGATCGTCACCATCGACTCAGACGGGCAGCACGACCCCGCAGACATTCCCCGCCTGGTAGATCCCATCTTACGGGGCGAGGCGGACATGGTCAACGGCAGCCGCTACCTGAACGGCAATAAGAAAGACACGCCCCTCTACCGCCGGGTGGGCTATATCCCTGAAAAATGAATCTGATAACACTCATAATATAGAAGGGATTTGTATAATTGAGTTAGATAAAAAATTTTTTATGTTTAATGTTAAGGAAATATGGTTTGCTGATTCGGTATACGATCATAATGGATGTAGTAGCTTATTATTTAAACGATGTAAATGTACAGGGTTCCCAGGGTTCGAATTCCGTGAAGAGGTTACATCAGTAATCGATTTGACGCAGGATTTGGCGCAAATATGGAAGAATATGAAAAAGAGTTCATGTAGATATTCTATAAGTAAAGCAGAGCGGGATGGGGTAATAATCAAACAAAATAATAACTTCGATGAATTTTATGAAATTTACAAACCGCATGTCAAAAAAACTAAATATCAAAGGCTCTTAGAGGATAAATCACAGTTAAGAGCATCAGGCACTTTATTCACTGCAGAGTATGATGGCGAAATTCTAGTGGGACACATTTACATCGAAGATCAAGATCACATAGTTTATTATAGAGGTGCTTCAAAGATAATAGATGATGATAAAACCCTAAGAACATTAAAAGGTAATGCAAGCCACCTAATTCATTGGGAAGCTATAAAGTATGCAAAAGCAAAAGGCATAAAGGAATTCGATATGGGTGGATTGGCTACTGACTCAATAAATGCATTTAAGGAAAGCTTTGGTGGCAATCGTGTTTGCTATTCAACTTATAAAAAAGATTATAATATATCTTATAAAATGGCTGTTGATTTGGGTAAGAATATCGTTCGTGCATTAAAGTACATTAAACTTATTAATTAAATAATTTTAATTAAATTATGATTCCTGATACCTACGTCCGTCAAAGGCGTCTTTTGCAGCTATCTTCGCAGGATCTGGTTGCCCAGGGCAGGACAATTGCGAAAACCATGGAAATAGCACAGGATGCGGCCAGGAAACGCATTGAATCTTGCTTTGAGCATGGAGATCCCTTGCCGGATGAGATGATCCCGGCGACGAGGATGGTTAGGAAATGTGCTTACTGCAAGCGAAATGATCAGTATACTGAAGAAGGCGGGATTTGGCGCATTCTTTCTTTGCGGCCAAACAAAGAATTATCGGTTCAGATTTGAATTAATTATAGAATTTTCTTAGGATACTTTCTATCAACTATATTATTTATTCTCTATCTAATGTTATGTAACAAGAGTAGGGAGAAAATTTTGCGAGGAATTACAGCCATATTGCCAGCCCATAACGAGCGGCTCCGGGGCAGCGTGGTCCTTTGCACCCGCAATTACGCCGACCGCGTGGTCGTAGCAGAAACCTGGCGCTTGCCAGGCTGCTGATGAAGAAGGGATTGAGTGTGTTCGTCTGCGATGAGCAATTCTCAGGAAGAGAGATTGAGGGTTTAAATCTGAAGCATGGTGATGCAAAAGATGCTGATATGGTCTTTAATTGTTTTGCTTTGGAGTTAGGATTGGTGGGGCGGGGATAGAAGATGTCTTACAGAGAGAAAACCATTGGCATTGTCGTGCCGGCCTATAATGAAGCGCTGCTGATCGGAGAGACACTAAAATCCATCCCTGAGTTCGTCGATAAAATTTATGTAATTGATGATTGTTCTAAGGATCGAACTGCAGAAATCGCAAAGAATTTTTTAAAAATTGATCCGAGGATTAGTTTCGTAAGCCATGATCAAAATAAGGGAGTCGGAGGAACAATCGTTACGGGCTATAAAAAAGCTCTAGAAGACCGTGTAGACATCGCAATTGTTATGGCTGGCGATAATCAGATGGATCCAAAATACCTACCTAATTTAATGAATCCTTTAATCGATGGGAAAGCTGATTTCACGAAAGGCAACAGACTGAAGGCGGGGTATTGGGCGGGTATGAGTGGTTGGAGATTGTTCGGAAATATTATATTAAATTTTCTAACTAAAATAGCTTCTGGATATTGGAATATAGATGATCCTCAAAATGGCTACGTAGCTATCACTTCTTCTGGCTTGAGAAAAATGGATTTAGGCAAACTGTACAAAGGCTACGCCTTCGAAAATGATATGATGATAAAGGCTAATGTAGCCGATATCAAAATGGTTAATGTCGCTATCCCTGCTAAATATGGTAAAGAAAAATCCAAAATAGTATATAGGAAATTTATAATCAAAACAAGCCTGTTCCTATTATCATCTTTCTTGTGGAGAATATGGAATAAATACTTGAGAGTGGGTCACCCCCTTGGCTTTCTCTATGCTACAGGTTGCTTTGGAGTGATAGTTGGCGCATTTCTGTTAATGATAGGAAACTGGAGTGTTCTAGCATTTAGCCTTGTTATCTTCCTCTTACCTTGCATTTGGGAATCCAGGCAAAATAGATCGATGGGGTTGAGAGCATAGCACGTATCGGAGTTATCGTTAATACCCCCGCTCAGGTACATTTTTACAAAAATATAGTTCAATCATTGCGGGAGCGAGGCAATACTGTATATTTGATAGCGAGAGATTATGGAGAGACCATAACATTATTAAATGAACTTAATTTAGATTACTACATCTATTCTCGCCCAACGGCTTCAAAGCATGGAAAAGTCTTAAGCCTTCCTTTTGATATTCTTAGGGCATACAATTATCTCAAAAGCCTCAATATCGATCTTGTTACTGGGTTTGGCGTTTATGATGCTTATACAGCCTTCCTCTTAAGAGTGCCAGCTGTAGTCTTTAATGATTCAGAACCGCTAGCTAACATGAAATCATATGCCATACAGTTCAAGCTTTATATGCCATTCATTAGCGTCATGATCACGCCAGAATCGTTCAGACAAGATTTAGGTGATAAGCAAATCAAAATTAACAGCTACAAAGAGTTAGCTTACTTGCATCCTAACTATTATGAGCCAGATGATAGCATATTTGACCTCCTTGGTCTGGGTCATAATGAGGAATATGTATTGCTTCGGTTTAATGCATTCGATGCGGTTCATGATTACTCGATCAAAGGCTTTTCGGATACAGATAAAATTGAATTAGTCAGGGAACTGGAAAAACATGCGGATGTATTCATATCCTCTGAGATTGGAGTGCCAGATGAATTGAGAGTGTATGTGACAAAGATTCCCAAGAACAGGATACACGATGCCATATCTCATGCCAAACTGTTAATTACTGATACCCAGACCATGGCAACAGAAGGAGCACTTCTCGGTACTCCCACAATTAGATGTAATACCTTCGTTGGCAAAAATGACATGGGCAATTTTATTGACCTCGAAGATAATTTTGGGTTAATCTTTAACTTCAACGAACCCAAACAAGCCATCAAGAGAGCACTAGAACTGATCTCTGATAAAATCATAAAGCTTGAATGGCAGGATAAGAGAATGAAGTTGTTAAGAGAAAAGATTGATGTCACTGAATTCATGGTAGGTTTTTTGGAGAATTACCCCCGGAGCCTGAGCGAATTTAAAAAGAATCCTGATGCTTCCCGATATCTCCTAATGGGTGCGTCTAATGATTAGAAGATGCCAGTCTATTTGCTCTCACGAGCTTTTATATGCAAACTTGTGTGCTGCATTCCGACCTTATTTATATAGAAGGCGCCACAAATTCTAGCCGAAAGGATTCAAGGGTGCATAAAATGTTTGAAACAGGACTATTTATCTTAGCCCATCAAATAGGCAACTTTCGATTCTATCCAACATACAAAAAATTAATAAAAAATCAGTGGAAAACATTCTCCGATCTTAAAAAAGAGCAAGAAGCACAATTGAAGCGTATGATTTATTATTCGTACAACGAGGTTCCATATTATAACAAACTTTTTAAGAATTTAAGTTTGAAGCCACAAGACATCCGAAATATAAATGATCTCGAAAAACTCCCAATACTTACGAAAGATACAATAAAGAAGAATTGGGAAGATTTTAAGCCAGCAAATCTGAAGAAAATGGAATTTTATGAGCAGAACACGGGCGGCTCTACCGGGATGCCTTTTAAGTATCGTCTGTACAAATTCGATCGTTTTCTTAACGCCGCTTTATGGTATCGTGGGTGGGGATATGCAGGTTACGAACTTGGCGACAGAACCATATTCATGGGTGGCTCTTCGCTAGGTATAGATGCCAGATCGTATTTTATAAAAATATTTCATGAACGTGTAAGGAACATACGGATGCTATCCTCATTTGATATGGATGAGGTGAATATGAAAAACTATGTCCAGACCATAAATAGATTCAAACCAAGATACATATATGGATACGCTTCATCATTATATTTTTTCGCCAAATGGATTGAAGATTATGCGATAAACATTCATTCTCCAAATGCAATTATTTCAACCGCGGAAAAGCTCTTTCCAGAGATGAGGGAAAAAATCGAAAGTGTTTTCGAAACAGATCTTTACGACACATATGGTCTAAACGATGGTGGTGTCAGCGCTTACGAATGCTCAGAGCATGCAGGATTACATATCGATATGGAACGGAGCGTTATGGAAGTCATTGACAAAGATGGGCATCAATTGGACGAGGGAGAGGGAAGGATCCTTGCCACAAGCCTGCACAACTATGCAATGCCATTTATAAGATACGATACGGGGGATATCGGCCATATTATTTCGGAAAATTGTCGCTGTGACAGAGGTTATAGGTTATTGAAGAATGTTACTGGAAGGCAGCAGGAAATGTTATTGACGCCAGAGGGAAAATATGTCCACGGCGAATTTTTTACACATATTTTCTGGGAGATTAATGGTGTTAAAGAGTTCCAAGTCTTACAAAAGACCTTAAATAAAATTGTTATCAAAATCGTTCCAGAAAATGATTTCGATGATAAGCAGTTAGTCCAGATCAGTGAGTATATAAGAAAAAGAAGCAAAGGCTGGGATGTTGAATTTAATCTTATCAATAATATTGAAAGGAGCGTAGCTGGGAAGTATAAGTTTGTAATAAATGAATTAGAAAGGTAAAAATATGAAATTCAAAAATTTACTTGTGATAAGCAATAGTTATCCAGATAAAGAGAATAAATATGTTGGTGGAATTTTCGTTAAAGAGCAGGTAAATTATTTGAAAAAATATTTCGAAAATGTTTATGTGATATCCCCTGCGGCATTTGGTTTCGAATATTTGCGAAAAACAACACAAAAAAATTATAAAATTGACAACGTTTATACATATTTTCCAAAATATTTTAATTTTCCTCTGTTTTATTTTCATTTGAGAGATTTATGGGTTTACTTAGAGAAACGGGCGATCCATACATTATTAGAGAACGAAAAAATAAAATTTGATTTGATTCATGCACATTTTACCTGGCCTTCGGGAGCGGTCGCAGTTGAGCTTAAAAAAGAGTATAAAGTTCCTGTATTGATTACAGAGCATACTTCCATGGAATTCAAAAGAGTTATTGAAAAAAAGGATCCCGAGTATATCAAAGCTTGGAAATTGTGTAACAATATCATTAGAGTAAGAAAGAACGACATAACACTTTTTGATAGTGTTGGAATTCAATTGGATAAAGTGAGTTGTATTCCCAATGGCTATGATGATAGGAAGTTCACAGAGCTGGATGAACAAATGTGCAGAGAGAACTTGAACTTGCCACATGATAAAACGATAATATTAAATGTCGGAAACTTATATGGCGAAGTAAAAGGACACAAGTATCTCATCGGAGCTATGGCAGAAGTCGTAAAACACCGAAACGATGTTCTTTGTATCATAGTGGGCAGCGGAAAATTGAAAAACAAAATTGAAAAGCAAATCAGAAATCTTAACTTAGAAAATCATGTTAAACTTGTTGGAGCTAAGTCACATGATGAAATTCCACTGTGGATGAACGCCGCTGATTTATTTCTTCTGCCAAGTTTGAACGAAGGTAACCCTACGGTGATGTTCGAGGCGCTCGGCTGTGGAAAGCCTTTCGTCGGAACCAGAGTGGGAGGAATACCTGAGATAATCATCAATGACAAGCTGGGTATCCTAGTCGAGCCCGGGGATACGGAGGGGCTGGCGCATGCGATCCTGCGGGCGCTGGAGACCGAGTGGGACGAGGAGTACATACGTGAGTATGCGGAGCAGTTCACATGGGATAATATTGCAAAGCAAATTATGAAAGTCTATAAATCAGTCGTGAAAAGTGAGGTATATTAATTGAAAAGCGGCGACCATTAGGGAGGGCTAATGAATTTGTACGATCCCTATGCAAGCGAAAAGACAAATCAAATATTTATGTTATTGGCCGTATTTAGTTTCATTCTTCAGATTAAAAATTTATTCCTGCTTAAGGTTGTCCAACCTGTTGGATATATTGTTGATCTATATTCCATGTTTCCTTTGAGTTTTTATCTAGCTTTAATATCCTGTTATTTTATAGCAACTTTATTAGTGCTAAACGGTAAAAATGCATTGGGGACGCTCATCCTTAGCATAAATCATTTTGAAATTTTAATCATCCCCTACATGCTGAAATACTACTCGATGGGCCGTGCAGATGATATGTCCTACATTGGAGAATATTTGCAGATTGCAAATTCAGGTTATTTTTCCGGGTGGGATATTTACCCTGCTAGTCATATTATTGGGGCTAGTATATCATTAGTTTCTAATTTTGATGCTCATTACACATCCTTTATTATACCAATTGCTTTTTCTTTTATTTTTATTGCAGGAATTTACTTATTTTCAAGAGAATTATTTCTTGATCACTGTATTCGGTCCTTAGTGCTTGTTTCTTCTTTTATCCTGTATCTAGGGGTATATAATTTTTTAAACGTTCCACATGCGTTATTTTTTTCATTTATGCCCCTGTATTTATGTTATTTTTACAGATATTTTATGAAACATAATGACATTTCTCATTCAATAATACTTGTTTTAATGACTTCAATAATACCATTTGCCCATCCTTTTATTGTTTTTCTTTTGTTAGTTGTTTTTTTATTTCACTTGATTCCTGGTATTCTGACTGCATCAAGTATGGAATTTTTGCGAATTCCGAGAGCTAAGATGTTTAGTTTTTTTTTGTTAGTTATTTCCTTTTTTAGTTGGCTTTTCTATAACGAATTTTTGTCTCTTAGTTTTAGAAGAAGCTATTTAAGCTTTATTAAAAAAATCTCAGAACCAGTATTTTTAGAAGTTGCGGAAGAATTTGGTAAAATCAATTTTGGTTTTTTTGATTATGCACAACTATTAATTCTATATTACGGGCGGTATTCGATTCCGACATTCATCGTCCTTATTTCAGCAATTTATTTATATTACCATAAAAATCTTCTTAAAACTGAAACTTTAAAAAATTATCCTTACCTTCTCCTTTTTTATATTGTACTTTTATGTATACAACTATTATTAGTATTTAATCCGATAATAACTCATCAGGTAGATCGAATTGCGAATTTAAATTTTGTTGTTTATGCTCAGGTACCATTATTCGCTTGTTCGTTATATTTGCTTTTTTTTAATCAATCGAAATCAGTTAATAAAATGATATTTGTTTGCCTTACCCTCTCGTTTGTTTGGAGCTTAAGTTTATTTGGATGCTTCGATTCCCCAAATGTCTATCGTCCAAATGTTGCCCTTACCTATAATGAAGTATATGGTATGGATTGGTTCTATGGGGTGAAATGTGAATCATCAATAGTTGCTGTTCCCCTAAGCCAGATCAATAGATTCCATGACCTTTTTGGTAATTTTGATGCAGATGACCCTCAGTACATGTTTCCTGATCACTTCGGCTATAAAAATAATTCACATAGCACTCTTGTAGATATCAATTCAGATTTATATAAGAACTCATACATCATAATTTTGACAATAGATGAATTATTATATCAAAAAATTTCTGCTTACAGAACAGTTGGAAGATATTATAAAGAAGATTTTGATAGATTTAGAAAAGATATCTCAGTAAATAAGATATATGATAGTCTAAACATAGGGATCTATAATGTGTAAGTCACTTCCGGCCACACATCCTTTCACCAGCACAATTACCACCTATGTCGCCATCCGCCGGTATCCGGCCTCGTACCTCTACATAAGCACATAGCTCAGTCCCAGAAGCAGCGTTACTGCCACGGAAAATAGTCTGACTGTATGAGATAAAGACGATTGTCACCGCTCCCATTATATTATAAATCGCAGATAATTTTTCTTCTGATATAGGACAGATTTTTTGCGTTGTTGCGTATGATGCTCATGAGTTGTGGTGGAATATATGATAAAATCTGCATTTTATACTTTTTCCTGGTGTATCGAGGCGATTTTATGAATTGTAATTCCGACCTTGCTCTTGCACCGTGACCAGAAAAGATATTGCGTGATATAGCAGCAAAACGACAAAGGGCGCTATACTCCATCAATTCTTCTAGATAGCCAAGCTTCAAAAGCTCATCTCTTGGGAATGTAGAAAGATATTGAAGAAACGGACTTTCTAGATATTCTGAGATACCATTAGAATTTTTTTCTGCGTATTTATGATAGATGGAACAAACTTCCGGGCTGTAGGCTACTAGATGACGAATTGCTATTTTACCAAACAGTGTACCATCCTCATTCCACTTCGCACCAATGGGGTATCCCCCAACCCCTTTAAGAATGTCTCTAGGGGCAGCAAACGAAGACGAATTAAATACAACAAATCCTAGCTTAATGATATCACCAAAATATGATGATAACAGCCGTTGTCCTTCGCATTTATTATAGATTCTCTGTGCTATAGAGCCCGGGAAATGTTCTTCATACGCTGTGCCATAGAGACCAGCATCAGGATACAATGCCCTTAAACGCAATATAGTCTCTATAAATGAAGGCAACCACTCATCATCCGCATCCAGAAACGCAATAAGCTCAGCTTGGGCCGCTTCGATCCCACGGTTCCTCACCGCTGAGACTCCCCGATTATTTTGTTGGAGCAGCAGGATCCGGGGGTCGCGAAACCCTCTGACGACCTCCGCCCCCCTTCGGTCGAGCCATCATCGACCACGATCTCCTCAAAGTCCTGTAAGGTCTGGTTAAGGACTGAACTCAGCGCTCTCGCGATATAGCGTTCTTTGTTGTAGAGGGGGATGACGACAGATACTGCTGGTATATCCGGCATATTAATTAGTTCTCTCCGATGAGTTGTTTAAGTACATTCTCGGCGTTCAGCGCCGCTCTCTCGACTTCCAGGATTCGTTCTGTCAGGTCTCTCCTGATCGCGGTGGTATCATCAAGCATGGATGATTTACCACTGGAATCCGCCTCAACATCCAGATTCTTGGGCTCCGGGCAGTAATCGGTATGACCGAATATTTTCCTGTTGATCCCTTTGGACTTGACATTGTAGACGAAGATTAAGGTAGGCACACCTGAGGATAAAGAGACAATGCTGAGTGCGTCCGAGCCCCAGCAAAAATAGCTATCCAACCGATGATCCATTTCATCTCCGCAGCATTGCATGTGGGGTACACCAATGTTATGGTTTCGCTTTCCCATGGAATTGCGGATAGCGCTATTTGCATGAAGGTATGGTCAAGCCTATTTATACCCACCCCTCCCTCCTCGCCATCCATCCTATCCCCAGCACAATTATTACGTAGGTCGCAAGCCACGCATACCCAGCCCCCAAGATCCCGTACCGCTGCATCAGAACATAGCTGAGCCCCAGCAGCAGCACGCACCTGAGTGCGTTCAACCTCACTATGCTCTCGACCCTCATCCTCACGTTCTGGAGGGGGATGAACAGAGAATAACAAGCAACAGGAATGCTTGATATAGCGATGATCCTCAGAAGGCTGAATGCCTCCAAGTACTCTCCTTTTAGCAGTCCTAGCAGCCGGTCCCCGAAGAGGAAGAGCACCAGCAACGCAGGCACCATTAGCATGAGGCTTGCGCCTCCCGCCCGCAGAACGCTCTTCTTCAGCCCCTCACCATGGCAGCCCTCCACGAAGAGGGAGGTTCCAAAGGAGCTAGGAATGATCAGCACCAGGTTGCCCAAGGCGAAGGCTATGTAGTACTTTGCAGCCTCAGCCTCCCCGAGCATGTTCAGCACCATTATGGGCATTATCAAGGTGGGTGCTACAGACAATATGCTTGATGCGTAGTTCCAGGAGGAGAACTGAAAAGACCTGCGGATGAAGTCCCGATCCACCTTAGGCTGAATGGCTCCTATTATCCTCTGAAGCGCAGACAGGCCGAAGACAGACGCGGCAAGATATCCCAGGCCGACGGACCCGAAGATCCCGAAGACCCCCAGGAATGCAAGGGGCACGAGGGCGGGAATTCGAAGCGCCATAAAGAGGTTCTGCAAAAAGTAGTGGTCTGCTTTCCTGTCTGCGATGGAGGCGTTTCCGGATATGACTGCCACGGAGTTCACAATACAGATCAGCAAGAAAGTCAAAGCGAATTCGGTCTCCCTCAGGAAGAGTATGGAGGGGGCCAGGATCTGGACCAGCAGGATATATATCACCCCGGCCATGATGCTGGCCGCTGTGGTTACGATCAGGCTCGTGCTGATGACTCTTGCCCTGTCCTCTGAAGGAAAGAAGCGGATAATGGAGTAGTCAAAGCCAAGCATCGAGAAGAAGGTGACGAGCCCAAGAGACGAGATCAGTGCCGTGGCCTGGCCCACCTGCTCCACGGTGTAAAGCCGCGCTGCGATAATCCAGAAAAAGAAGCCACAGCCTGCGTTGAAGATGCTGGTGAAGGCCATGAAGAAAGATGTTCTATAAAGGGTGTCGTTGGCCAGTCCTGCGATCGCTCTGCATTTCAGATATCTGATATGCTTGAAGTTCATTATCGTATCACGGGCTCCAGGCCTGCATGCCTCGCCTGCCTTCTAAGGTTTTTGGCAGCTCTTCCCAATGGACAGATGGTTCATAAGCATTTCTGCTAGAACAGATTAGCTTCTGAGCAAGATTAGCCTTGTTCATCGGTATCGTTCCATTTTTCCACTGGTCTGAGGATAATCAACGCGGGCTTTGATATGTTTGATTTTATGATATGCCAATCCGGATGCATCAGGGACAGGCCTGCTTGCGTTCGTATCTAATCCAGGGTCTTCGATATTTTGCCCTTATCCTCCAAAATTTTAATGCTTATTTGCATCTTGGTTTTCGTCCAGTGCATCCAGAGACGTTTCACATAGGACGGACTCAACTTTATGTCCTCCGTGCTTTCGGAACTACAAAGTTGTTTTGCGAAGAAACATTCTTATAGTTTGGACGATGTTAAAATATGGAACATTGTCGAAGCACCTCGATGAAGGCTAATTACCAGGTAGAAAATAATGATAGATAGGAAATTATTTATTTTAGCGCACCAAATTGGGTGTCATAAATTCTATTCTATCTACAAAAAGCTGATACATTCGCAGTGGAAATCATATTTTGAACAAAAGAAAGATCAAGAAAAACAATTAAGATATATGATTAGTTATGCTTACAAGAACGTCCCGTACTACCATAAACTCTTCAATGAGCTAAAGCTGGAACCCAACGATATTACAAAAATTGATGACCTCGAAAAGCTTCCCATTCTTACTAAAGATGTTATCAAGGAGAATTGGGGGGACTTCAAACCCTTCAATCTTAAAACTATGAAATATTACGTAAATTCAACAGGTGGAACCACAGGGACACCCTTTAAATACAGATTATTGAAATATGATCGTTTTTATTCGGGCGCCATGCTCTATCGAGGATGGGGGTATGCAGGTTATGAACTTGGAGATAAAATGGTACTCCTGGCGGGTTCTTCTCTGGATATCGGATCCAGATCTTTTATAATTAAAAAGGCACATGAAATCTCCCGGAATCTTCGGAAATTATCTTCTTTTGATATGAATTCTGAAGATCTGCTGAAATATGCTAAAGTAATTAATTCTTTCAGGCCTAAATATCTGCGTGGTTATGCTTCATCCATCAACTTTTTTGCGGATTTCATCAGGAAAAACGATGTTGAGATCATATCTCCTTTTGGGGTATTCACGACTGCAGAGAAATTATTGCCCAAAATGAGGAGAAACATAGAAGATGCTTTTGGTTGCGATGTCTATGATGGGTATGGTCTGAACGATGGTGGTGTGAGCGCTTACGAGTGTCCGGAGCATAATGGGCTTCATATCGATACGGAAAGAAGTATCATGGAAGTTGTTGATGGAACGGGCAGCCAAATGAATGAAGGAGTGGGAAGCATTTTGGCCACAAGTCTGCATAATTATGCCATGCCTTTTATACGATATGATACAGGTGATTTGGGTTGTATTTCAGAGGATGTATGTAGCTGCGGTCGGGACTCACGTTTGTTGGAAAATGTTATTGGAAGACAGCATGTAGGAGATATGCTTCAAACACCGGAAGGAAAATTCATTCATGGAATGTTCATTGATATGTTATTTGATAGAGTTGACAAAGTTACAGAATTCCAGATAATACAGACAAAAATTGATAAAATAATCATTAAGATCGTACCAAAAGATGGCTTTGATGAGAAACAACTGGACATGATCCGAGAGATAATTAATAGAAAATCCAATCAATGGAGCATTGAGTTCAGGTTTGTTGATAAGATCGAAAGAACGAACGCTGGAAAGTACAAGTTTATCATCAGTGAGTTAATATAACTTTGTTTGCTCACCTGCGATAGAGCCTATACTCAGCTAAGGGCTGCCCGAGATCCGAGATCAGCGCCTCAAGCTTACGGAAACG
>Ga0351898_1014_pt1 | contig 58462 bp, 60 predicted proteins | sample BONcelHT113001C5_FD_206873 | JGI IMG/M metagenome (GOLD analysis project Ga0351898, IMG submission 206873) | Enriched cells from coal bed in the Powder River Basin, Montana, United States - BONCAT cells T11 rep1 HSBNCT.T11.300.1.C5 ...
CTTGATTCTCCCCGATCGAAAGGTTTTTTATTCTCTAATTCCTTCCTCTTGGAGAATGAGCGAGGGAACTAACGATACTGAGAAGAAGGGCTTTGCTAAGCAGAAGCTCGAACTCAAGAATAAGCTGGATCTTAAGAGCAAGCTGAATCTAGATGACGTGGATCTGGGCGTCACCATGCCTTCCACGAATGTAAACGAGTACATGCGGGTTTTAAGGCTGGCCCGAAAGCCCAGTCGTGAGGAGTTCAATATGATCGCCAAGATTTCCATGGCCGGCATAGGCATCATTGGTACCTTGGGCTTTGTCATATATGCGCTGCTCACAGAGCTGCCTAAAGCCTTCTAAAAAAACTTTAAAAATTTTTAGATCTTAGAGCACACGATGCATATCTTCTTTAGCTCTCTTTAGCTTTGGCTTTATTTAATGCCCGCAATGTGGCTCCGAACTCCGATTCTACCAGAGACTTGACGCCCATGGTCTTGGGATGCAGATCCAGCTCTACGGTGACATGCTGGTGGCCTAGATCGCGCAGAGGCTTGACCTGGCGCGGTCCATTGGTAATCGAGAATATCTCCATGCCTTCTAGAGCTGACACCGGCAGGGCATGGGGCACACCCGAGATTACGGCAAAGTCGTAATGCTTTTTTGCGGCCAGTTTTTTCACCGCATCCCCAGTTACCGGGTACTCGTCCAGTCCGCCGATGAGCTTGAACTCTACTTTCCGCTCCGAAAGATCGCGGGCAATATTTGCCGCGTCCCTTCTCACCTTGGGCAGGCCCACCTGATCATCCAGATTGGCCAGGGTATCCACCTGATCTCCGGCAACCTCGGCCACGGCTGCGGTAATATCCGCAAACATGTAGGCCGTCTCCTTCTTGGCATTGAGGATATTCAGGCCCTTCTTGCCTTGCCGGATGAGCTCTAGAAGCCTGGCTGCAGCCTCATATTTGAGATCTCCTCGCTCCGGAGCCAGGTACTCACTGCTCGCTGCTCCGTAGAGCTTCTCTACAAGGGTGGCTTTATCGAGCAGGCCCTTCTGCCTTTCCAGCTCGGCCTCGTCTATGATTCCCTTGTCTTTTGCCGCCTCCAATGTGATGATCACGCCTTTAGTGTTGTCTCTGTAGCCGGCGTGAACCTCTACCTCCAGGACGGGTATGTCCAGGTCGGCATTAAGGACGGCCTGATGCAGATCATCGCCTATGATCATGCTGCTGCAGGTCCCTGAGATCGCCATAAGCTTCGGATGGAATAATTCATTGGCCTTTCTCAGAAGGGCGGTGAGCGGCTGCTGGCCTCCGAAGACGAATCCCGCTTCGTCCAATGCGGTAGTAAGTACCCGCACTCCGTCCTCTTCTAAGAGACGGGCATGCTTGAAGCAGCATCCGCTTGGACCATGCAGTATGACTACTTCGGCACCAAGGTCGCGCAGAGTGTATAGGGCTGCCACAATGGAGCTTGGTCTGGGATGGAGTATCGTTAAGTTTTGCACTTCGTTTGCCATTCATATCACCTAAAGCATTTTACACAGGAAAGCAGCCTTTTCGGGCTGCCTTTTTGAGCATTTTCCAGCCCTTGCTGCAGATTTTTGGCGGTTGCTGCTCCCAGCTCCTCTGCCAGGGGGGCGAGTCTTTCTCCTACTATTATCAGCTTTGCTATCTCGTTTTTTCTTTGCCGGAGCAGGTCGGCCAGAGCAGGGATGTTCATGCCTTCACATACGGTTTCGCTGTCTTCTCCCACCACTACGAAGAGGTCGCGGCCAGAGGCTCGGTCAAGCGCCCGTGCCACATCCCTGACTTTGAGCCCGGAGTTGGAGCTGTCGAAGAACGTCTGATTGGGCAGCCGCTTGATCTTCATGCGCCCGGAAAAGCCATCAAAGCCAGAAAGAGCCTGGGCGATCTCGCTCCTCACTATGCCTGCCAGGTCGGCGGCAGCCGCGGCTCCCGCTATTGCCGTCTCGTAGCCCCAAAAGTCCAGATCTTGGCCCAAATCCAGATGCATCACTTCTTTTGCAAAGATCAATTTATCCGGCCTGGCATAAACCCTTCCACCTCTGGCAAAAGAAACATCCTGGGAGAGACTGGCCTCGCGGTTGGCCAGAAGCTTCGCTCCACTCTTGGCAAGGGTAAGCATCTGCAGCTTGGCAGTGCTGGCCCACTTCGTGGCATTGGCGATGCGATAGTCTCCGGAAAGGCTAGTTATTATGCCATAATCAGCCAGGCCAGTGCCGCCCAAAGAGATCTCACAGATCAGAGCCTGCACTCCTTGGGCCTTGGCGACTTCTGCAGCATGGATCACATTTCCGGGCGTGATGGAAAGCCCCTTTTCCAGAAGGCGGGATTTGCCCTCTTGCCAGATCTCCAGGCCTCGGGTGGTGTGGGATAATACTCTCTTTTGCCGGGAGAGCATCATGGCCAGCAAGAGGGCAGTGGAGGTCTTGCTGTGCGTGCCCGTCACCTCATAGATCTCTAGATCAGGATCAACTCTTCCCCTCAGCAGTTCGCCCACCGCCTGATGGTGGGTGATTATCTTCTTCTTGGCTTTCTTAGCCTGAGCTAGGGCCGGATTGTCGGGCGCGAGGTGTACGGGGGCTACCACCAGATCGAAACCTGCCAGATTTGGAGTGTGGTGATATACTTCGAAGGCTTCAGCCTGAAGGCCAGATTCAACCATTCTGCGAGCGATGACGGCGCCCCCGTGGATGGTGTCGAGTACGGCTACCTTAGAGCCTCTTCCGTCCGCTTGTATGCCAGTGTCGCAATGCATTCGTCCACGCCCAGGGGCTCGGCACAGATGACCTCCACCTCTTTGCCCCCTATCTTCAAAATACCTCTGCGCTTTTGCGGATCTATGCCCATCTCCTGGGGAATGTCCTGGCGGGTATGAACCCCGTGGGCCAAAAAGAGCGGCAGAGCCACGATCTTCGATACGTTGGTTCCTGCAAAGCTATTCAAACCCTCCGGAATGCTGGGCTGGTTCATATTGAGATAAGCGGTCCTGACCGGTCCGGAGTGGTTTTTGCTGATCATCTGGGCGAGCGATTCCACCAGCTCTTTATTGTAAGGCAGGCTGGAACCATGCCCGAGTACAAGTATGCCTACGTCCTTCATGGAAAACACCAGTATTACTTTTTACAAATCCCGTGTTAAGAGGCGATAGATTCATAAGTACTAAATCCTTTCGAGGCTGAGCTGCTTGTCAGGGCTCAAGATCGGACTAATGCCCACGGCAAGAAAAGGCTATCCGGACCAGCAAGGGCGCCGCCAGGGAGATGATTTGCATCAACATGAATGAGGCAATTGGATTATCCATATTCTTTGCTAGTATCCTATTTCTAACGATCCTGGTTTATCCAGCCTTTTCCCAGGAGGTAGTTCTCTCCATGCATGAGAATTACACCCTGGAAAATTGCACATTGCAGGTCGAGGATATAGATTCGCAGGCGGCAAAGGTCTGGCTGTTAATCCTGGCTGGTCAAGAGCCGTCTTTATCAATGGTTTTGGGCATAAATGATACATTAAACTGCGGCAAGCTGACTCTGATGGTGAAGAGATTTTACGCAGGCGAGAGCAATGATCTTGTCTGCCTCAAAATCAATAGCAAAAGCATTTCAGGCTGAGAAATGCTTCTCAAAGATGCCTGCAATCTCAGAAGGCTTCTCGATAACGAAGACATCCTCCATCTGGCGCAAGCTCTCTACATGCTGTGCGTCCTCTTTTCGGATGCGTAGCCGCATCTCGCTGCCGTCAGGGAGAATGGTGGTTATGATTCCAGGCTTATAGTCGCAGGGCATGATGTATGTGGGAACGAATGCCTTCTGGGACATGATGGCAGCATTGGAGAGCAGCGAGTCTGCCAGGCCTAATGAGATCTTGGCCACGGTATTTGATGTTGCAGGTGCCAGCAGCAAAAACTCATAGCGCTTCACCTGCAACTGTCCGGCCAGGAAGGGAGAGTTGGCGTTGATCTCCACCCATACCTTGTCAAAGTGCTTCTCTAAGGTGTTGAAGAGCTTGTAGTACTTGATGACCTGCTCGCCTGCCTTGGATACGAAGACGCGCACATCCACCACATCATCGTACTGCTTTTGCAGCTTTATCATGGCCTCGACCGTCTCCTCAATGCGGTCGCCGCTGCCCGTGATCCCCCAGGCGATCTTCCTCTTGATACTATCCTTTGCCATAGTAATCACATGTCCCTGCAGTCACTTAGTCTTTTTCATGATAATTATTTTTCCTGTCCCTTCATCTTCTCCAGACGTGCTACTGTCTCCGCGAACCTCTTTGTCGTCTTTCTAAGCGAGCGGAAGCCTTCTTCGTCCAACATTACCCCTTCCAGTGTATCGCGAGACCAGAATGTTGCTCCCAGGTTGGCGCCAAAAAATCCCCCGCTCACCGGGATCATGCCGTTGAGAATGTAAAAGGTATGGATCTGCTGCACCGCCAGCTCCTGGCCACCCATGCGATCGCCACCCACAGCTATGGCCATACCAGGCTTGAGCCGCAGAGCTTTTGGATCGGCTGCCAGTGTGGCACGTGTTCTGTCTATTATTATTTTTGTCTGAGCACTCATGCTGCCGTTATAGACCGGCGTCGCGATAACAAATCCCTGCGCCTCCCGGATGAGGGGATAGAGCTGAAACATATCGTCTTTGACTACGCATTCCTTGTTTTTGAGGCAATAGTCGCAGTGCCGGCAGGGGCTGATCTGGCGGCCTCGCATGGTGAATTGCTCAGTCTCCAGGCCCTTCTCTTCCAGCATCTTGAGGGCCTCTCCCAGGATATGTTCCGTGGCCATCTTCCTGGGACTGCCGGATATGCCGAGTATCATGATTGTCCATAGGAGCTAAAGATATTTCAGATTTGCCTGATAGGCAGGCCCAAAAAAATATATCAATTAAACTAAATTCTGGGCCTTTTGCTCTGCCAGGCGCAGCATGATCATCTCCTCCACATCAGCTGAGGTGGTTCCGAAGACCTCTTCCAGGATCTCTTTGGCGGTTTGCAGCTCCAGGGCCTTTCTGTTTAAGCTGTTTCTGGGAAAGACCAGCCGCTCTATTCTCGGACTCCTGTGCAAGGGCCACCCTAGCTGTGCGAAAACTCCTGCCATAGCAGCTATCTAGTGCGTGTAAGAATAAATACTTTTCCCGATTAAATGATAGCAGTAAATCATTTTATGAACTAATAAAAGTATGTATATGATACAAATGATCTGCTAATAATGCCCCCATAATCATCTTCCCATAAAGAAGATGATTATAAAGCAGATGACATCATGGAGATGATAGTCTTGAGAGAGATGAAGGATAGCCGGGCGGGGCGAAAGTGATGCAAAATGTATTATGCGGGAAATGCCAATATAAAATGCGATAGGGGATAAGAAAATCATGATCAGCGGCAAGGCTTGGGTCTTTGGAGACGATGTAGATACAGATGTGATCATCCCCGGCAAGTACCTGCGCACAAAAGATGCGAGGCTCTGGGCGGAGCATGCCATGGAGGGCTTAGATCCGCAATTTGCATCCCTGGTGCAGAAGGGCGATGTGATTGTAGCGGGCAGAAACTTCGGCAGCGGCTCGTCGCGCGAGCAGGCACCCCGTGCCTTGAAGGGGGCGGGCGTGGCCGTGGTGGTAGCCCGGTCCTTTGCTCGTATCTTCTACAGAAATGCCATCAATGTAGGGCTGGCTCTGATCGAGGCGGATGTGTCCTGCCAGAAGGGCGACACTGTAGTGGTGGATCTGGCGGAGGGAACGGTACGCGTGGGGGATAAAGTCTATAATGGCACCAGGCTGCCTGATTTTCTGATGGAGATACTTAACGACGGGGGCCTGGTGGCGCACCGAAGGCGGCAGAAAGGACTGGCATGATGGCATGATCTTTCCGGATGAGTATAAGTTGGTGGGCATAAAGGACCGGGAGCAGCGGGGTGAATCCGTCTACTTTGCCACGGAGTATCTCATCAGCCGGGATGGGCCCAGTCTCTACCATGTCAAGAGTCGCGGCTCGGGCTTCATGAGGGAAGTGGTAGAGCTGGAGCCGATCGCCTCAGGCCAGGAGATCATGTTTTATCCTGATGTTGTGGACACCCGGAACCGGGCCCGTCTCATAGAGCTGGCAAACGGAGTCTGCCGGAGCGGAAAGGCGAACACTGTCGTCTTTCGGGGGCTGGATGAGCACATCACCTTTGTCAAGGACCCTGACCCTGCCCTGGTCTTGGCCATCGAGGTCTTGGATGTCTCGCCTCCCAATCCGTCCTGGCTGGTTCACGTTCTGTCCGGCCTGGAGGCCTGCGGCGTCTTAGGCGATCTGACGGTACGTTTTGTACCTCATATTCTGGATCTGCGCCGGTTTGATTGCGACTGTGTTTATTACCCTTGCCGGGCCTCGGGCCTGGGGCGCTCTCTGGATACGGACAGAGTGGTGCACGAGCACCCCAGGATTGTGGGCTGCGAGGTCTCGCGAGAGATCTTTATGGCCAATAATCCTGGCAAAGATTTCGAGTTTGTCAATATATGTCCCTTGCACAGTTCAGAGCCCATCTTTGAACCAAAGGGGCCTTTTATCACCCGGTGCTGCCGTTCCGAGCGGAGTGGCAAAGCTTCCAAGAACGGGCAGCCGGGCATGGTGGTTCATTGGGGAGACGGGCCGGCTAGAATAGCGGAGGCGGTAAGATGTCTGGTGCAGGATCTAAGAAAGTAGCCGTAGTTGCCGGTGACGGGATCGGTCCCGAGGTAATAGAGAGCGCTCTGGCGGTGCTGGACGCCGTCGGCGCGCAGTTTGAACGGGTCCCCGTGGAGATTGGCCTGGCTCGCTGGAAGCGAATGGGCCTGGCCATGAGCGAGGAGGACTTGGCAACACTCAAAGAATGTGACTGCATTCTTTTTGGGGCGATCAGCACTCCGCCCGACCCCAATTACAAAAGTGTGCTCCTCCGAATACGAAAAGAGCTGGAGCTTTATGCCAATATCCGGCCCTTTCAGTCCCAGGATCTGGATTTTATCATTGTGCGGGAGAACACGGAGGGTCTCTACTCCGGTCTGGAGGAAGTAGGGTTGGAGGAGTCGCGCACACTGCGAGTGGTAACGAGGGCCGGTTCGCAGAGGATTGCAGAGAAGGCCTGCGACCTGGCGGCGCTCCGCCGCAAGCTGACCATCATCCACAAGTCCAATGTGCTGCGAAGCGATCGCCTCTTTCTGGAGACCTGCCGGGCCGTAGCTGCGCGCCGTGGCGTGCCCTGCGAGGATATGCTGGTGGACGCTGCCGCTTACAATCTGGTGGTAAATCCCAAACGGTTCGACGTGCTGGTCACCACCAATCTCTTCGGCGACATCTTGAGCGACGAGGCGGCGGGAGTGATAGGCAGCCTCGGCCTGTGTGCCAGCGCCAACCTGGGCATTTCTCATGCCCTTTTCGAGCCCATTCACGGCAGCGCGCCCGATATCGCGGGAAAGGGCATCGCCAATCCCGTGGGTGCCATCAGAAGCGCGGCCATGATGATGGAGTGGCTGGGCGAGCCGGAAAAGGCGAGCAGGATCGAAGCGGCGGTGCAAAATGCTCTGGCCCGCGGAGCCAGAACGCCGGATCTGGGGGGGAGCGCCAGGACGGCGGATGTGACAAGAGTAGTAGTGGATAATTTAAGGACTTCTTAGACAGGGAATGGAGAAATGAGTCAACTTTGTGCGGAGGACCGTGCGGCAAGCAGCCGACGCAGGCTTCTGTTGCGGCATGAAAACGTTGCCAGGTTTCTCGGATTCATCCCTATTTGGGGATATTCAGTTCAACCATCTCCTCGGAACATGAACTGATGTTTCTTCCCTTTAAATGGCCCCACAAAATCCAAATTTTCTTAGCCTCTTTATTAGCTCAGCGCGGGATACTGGGACAAGCCTATTCGACAACAGAAACCGGCTCCTCGTTAATCATAGGCACGTTGATCATTGCGTCCCCAATTGCTGGAATAGTGTGACCCAGCTTGATACCGAGGACTAACCATTCTTCAATAACCTCGATTAACTCGGCCCTAGCCTCTTCAATGGTCTTGCCTGTTGCCCATGCACCATTTAATCCTGGAACGGATACGAAAATAGGTTCCTCACTTTCGATAGTCTTGTATTCTGCCCTCCGGAGCGCTGCCGCTATGTATTCTGCGAACATAACATGTAATTAACATTGCTTAAGTTATATATCTTTCATCCCGAATGATTAGGCTGCGGGCATTCGTCTCAATAAAACGGTGTGCAATTCGAAAAGAATATCATGTCGTTTTTTCCTGAAAAGGAAGCATAAAACCTGATATCATCACTTTCTTTTCCGCCACATCTTCGCCAGCCATCGGGAGAGGCTCCAGGGCAAGCTGTTCTGCAGTCTTTTCATCATCTGTTCATCCCGTCCTTCTTTTCCTCTCTTCGATTGCTTTTTCATGAAAATCACTTTTCCTCTTAAATGCCTGAGACTTAATACCTGATGCCACTGGCCTTTGAAGGTTAGGTCCATGACATTTTAGCAAAACTTTATATTCTTTTTCAGTCTAAATATATTCGGTGTGTAAAATGATTCAACTACCCAGAAATCGCTTCTTTTATTTGGCCGCGTTATTTCTCATGCTATTAACTTCGCAGCCGGCATACGGCGCTGATGCGCTCTCGCCTTCTCCTGAGGCGGCAAGCCTCTCCCTGAACGGCACCGCTTTCCAAGATGCGGATGGCAACGGCTTCTTCCTGCCGGGCGAGATGGGCCTCGCGAATAGGACCATCCGGCTAATCCTGGATGGAACAGAGATCTCAAATGCCACCACAAACGAATCGGGGCAGTACTTCTTCGTCAATCTCTCTCCCGGTCGCTATGTGCTAAGGGCAGATCCGTTTCCAGGCCGCAATCAGACCGCTCCCGGAGCCGGATACTATGAAGTGACGCTCGCCGACAAGCCCGGCTTTGGTCTGGACTACGGTTTTTTCGCCCCAACCAATCTCACTGCCTCTCTCCCAGCTAGGGAGTATCCTCTCATGCACCCCACGCGGGAAGATGCGATCTTATGGACCGGGCAGTATAATGCTTCTGCTAAGGCCTACCTCAGCCCTGAGATTGCAGCACGGATGGCCGCCGCGCCTGCCGCTTCCGTCAGCCTGCTGGACCAGCTCGATTACACGCCCTCTGAGCGTGACCAGGGAAGCTGCGGCAACTGCTGGGCCTGGGCGGGAACAGGTGTGATGGAGATCGATTACGCCCGAGAGATGGGCGCATCTGATCGCTTCTCCGTTCAGTACCTTGATTCCAACTACAACGGAGGCTGCGGCGGCTCGGGAGCCTGCTGCGGCGGCTGGCTGGAGGGGCTTGCCAGCTTTTACAGAGCGAAGGGCATGATCGTTCCCTGGTCCAACGCCAACGCCCATTATCGTGATGGCGGTCAGGGCTGCGGCGCATGTTCTGCCGTTCACGCTTCCACCATATCCACCGATCCCCATTATGATCTGACTGCCATCTCCACCAGTACCGTTGCCTCACACGGACTGGCAAGAGAGGCCGCCATCTCCAACATCAAGAACGTTCTTGGGCAGGGCAAAGGCATATGGTTTGGCTACTTTTTGCCTGATAGTAATGCCTGGAACAACTTCTTTAGCTTCTGGGGCACGCAGCCGGAGAGCGCCTTATGGCAGCCGGACTTTGCCTCAGGAAGGTCGTATAACTATCAGAGCGGAGGCGGGCATGCCGTTCTCTGCGTGGGCTATGATGATACAGATCCCAATAACCGCTACTGGATCATGCTCAATAGCTGGGGAACGACGACAGGGCGGCCGGCCGGCCTCTTCCGCATGAATATGGACATGAATTACGATTGCGCATACCCAAATATCGGATATGCCTTCTACTGGATGACTCTGGATATGAGCTATCCCGATAGCGAAAACAATGCGCCGCAAACGCCTTCTCTGCCTCAGGGCCCCGTGCAGGGGTCCGTTCTTAATTCTTTAAGCTATACCACATCAGCTGAAGATGCTGAGGGAGACCCTGTCAAGTTCACCTTCAACTGGGGAGATGGCCTCAATTCGGAGACCGGGCTGATCACTTCCGGCCCGGGGGCGGCCTCGCACACCTGGAGCCGGGCGGGAACCTACCAGGTAACGGCTAAAGCTACAGACAGCAAAGGAGCCTCATCTGAATGGTCAGCAGCTCTTCCCGTCACCATTGCTGCCGCCAATCGGCTGCCTTCGAAGCCTGCCAAATTCCAGGGTACTACATCTGGCATTTTGCAGAAATCTTACAGTTACACAGCTTCAGCGATTGATCCGGATGGTGATGATGTCCAGATTACCTTTGACTGGGGAGATGAAAGCTCATCAGTGACAGAGTTCGCGAAATCTGCGGAGAAGATCAGTGGGTCTCACGCTTGGCAGCAATCTGGTACATACTATGTGCGGGCTAAGGCCACAGATCGAAGGGGTGGTCAGTCCGCCTGGTCAACATATCCTGCGGTCAGGATAACCGCAAACATCCCCCCTAAAAAGCCATCCACTCCAAAGGGGGTCGCATCCGGCTATGCGGGCAAGTCCTATTCCTTTACAGGCTATACCACGGATCCCAATCGTGACCAGATCTTCTATACCTTCGACTGGGGCGACGGCAGTACCTCGCAAACCAACCTGGTAAATTCGGGAACCTCTGGGCGCGTTTCGCATACCTGGAGCCAGGCCGGAACATATTCGGTCCGGGTCATGGCCACAGACAGCAATGAAGTTGTATCGCCCTGGTCCACTAGCAAAAATGTGAGAATTTATGATGCATCCCGCCGCTCAAAGGCCAACCCTTCGGTGGCGACAAGAGCAGAAAAGACGGGACAGGGCGAAAGGACCTGCCCCTGTTCGAAAAAAACATGAGTATAGAATCTATGGAGAGCAAGCGTTTCTCTCCAGATTCTTTACCAACGCCTCCGCTTGTCTTCCCACCTCGGCTGGGTCCATCGGAACGCGCGCCACGCCTGTTTCTATGGCGGCGCGAGCGACGGCTGCGGCGACAGCGGGAACGACTCTTCTGTCCAGTGGTGAGGGAATGATGCACTCCTCGGATACGTTCTCTACCAGGTCGGCAATGGCCCGCGAAGCTGCGACCTTCATGGCCTCATTTATGTCGGAAGCCCGCACATCCAGAGCCCCGCGAAAGATCCCCGGGAAGCCCAGCACATTGTTGACCTGATTGGGGAAATCGGATCGGCCGGTGGCCACCACCCGTGCGCCAGCTTGCAAGGCCAGATCGGGCATGATCTCGGGCACGGGATTTGCCATGGCAAAGACAATCGCATCTGGAGCCATGCTCGCGACCATTGCCGGAGTTACAATGCCCGCTACCGACAGGCCCAGAAAGACGTCCGCTCCGGCAATGGCATCGGCAAGCGTGCCCGTAACATTGCGGGGATTGGTCGTCCGGGCGATCTCCTTTTTGGATGGGTTGAGGTCGGGCCGGCCAGTGTGAATCACTCCCCGGCTATCGCAGAGTATGGCGTCCTTTACCCCAAAGCTGTAGAGAAATTTGGTAACGGCGATGCCCGCCGCGCCAGCTCCACTCACGGCCACGCGTACCTGATCAAAGCTCTTGCCCACCACCTTGAGGGCATTGATGAGCGCGGCCAGGGCGACCACGGCGGTGCCGTGCTGGTCATCGTGAAAGACGGGTATCGACAGGATCTTCTTGAGCCGCTCCTCTACCTCAAAGCAGCGAGGTGCGCTTATGTCCTCCAGGTTGATTCCGCCAAAGACGCTCTCTATTCTGGCAACTGTCTCCACAATGACTGAAGGGTCCTTGGAGGTTATGGCTATGGGAAAGGCATCTATGCCGGCGAAGTTCTTGAACAAAATGGCCTTTCCTTCCATAACCGGGATGGAAGCCAGGGGACCAATATCGCCGAGGCCCAGGACGGCAGTTCCGTCTGTCACCACGGCCACGATATTGCCCTTAGCGGTGTACTCATAAACATCGTTTGGATTCTTCTCAATCTCGCGACAGGGTTCGGCAACGCCCGGAGTGTACGCTAAGGAGAGGTCACGCACGGTAGCGCAAGGGACCTTGCTGTGGATTGCAATCTTGCCCCGGGCATCTTTATGAAATGCTAATGCATCATCTCTAAGAGACATAACAACACCTGAATTTAGGATCCTGCGGCTACTAGGGAGGAGCAACAGATATAAAGCATGGGTCAGACGGAGAATTGAAAGGGCCGGGGTGGCAGAGCGGACAATTTCTGTTGCTTTTGGGCGGCGGGAGTTCATACGCGGCAGGCTCGAGACCTGTTGTCCCTTCCAGGGACGCTTGGGTTCAAAATGGCGGGGCGCGATAGCTCTCTCAGGAAAATCCCAACCCCGGCGCTATTTAATTATGGAAAGTTTCATATCAGAGTAAATAAAGGCGATAAAATTATGGCTAGATTTCCAGAAGCAGAAAATAGAATCTTGAATCTCAAGATATGCATGAGCTGCAACGCACGAAATCCCGTAAGAGCGACTCGCTGCCGCAAGTGCGGTTACAAAGGGCTGAGGATGAAGTCCAAGGAAAACAAGACCGCTTAGATGATGTTTGAGAGGGGCAGAGTCGAGAAGCTGCTGGCCGGCGCAGTAGCCGAGCGCGGAGCCGGACATCTCACTTTGATTGATCCGGATTCCCAGAGCCCGGGCGAGGCCGGCACAATGGCCCTGGCAGCGGCCAAAGGCGGCACTGACGCCATCATGGTAGGTGGCTCGGTAGGTGCAGCAGGAATTCTTCTTCATGAGACGGTGCGAGAGATCAAGGAGATGACCGATCTGCCGGTAATTCTCTTTCCCAGCAGCGTGGCAGGCTTATGTGAAAATGCCGATGCTGTCTTTTTTATGAGCCTGTTAAACTCGCGTTCCCCTGCTTATATCGTGGAAAACCAGGCGCTTGGTGCTCCGTTGATCCTGCGCTACGGTCTGGAGCCCATACCCATGGCTTATATCATCATTGAGCCGGGCGGCACAGTGGGCTTTGTGGGCGATGCCCGCCTCATACCGCGAAGAAAGCCGGAGCTGGCTGCAGCTTACGCTCTGGCTGGCAAGTTCATGGGCATGAGAATGGTTTATCTCGAGGCGGGGTCAGGTGCAGACTCCCCCGTGCCTGCTGGCATGGTGTCTCTGGTCAAGAAGCTTCTCGGAGACGTCCTGCTCATAGTTGGTGGCGGGATACGTTGCGGTGACGCAGCGGCAGAGCTGGTAGCCGCCGGCGCAGACTTGATTGTCACAGGAACTGGCGTGGAGAAGAGCCAAGACGTCACCTCTTTTGTCTCTGAGCTGACAAAATCCATTCGCAGGTAGTTATTCGTGCCTTCTCCAATCCAGATCTTTCTAGATCGGCATAATCTGGACGGTTTTCTCTTTGTCGGCGACAGCATCTGTGACGCCGATATGTATTATCTCACTCACTTCCTGGCCGGCGACAAATTCGCCCTTCTTGCCCAGGAGAAAACCACACTGCTCGTCTCTTCCATGGAGATGGGCCGGGCTGGGAAGGAGTCCATTGCGGATGAGTGTCTGAGCACCACCCAATACCAGATTATGGAAAAGCTGAAGAGATGCGAAAATTCGGAAGAGGCCTATTGCCGGGTGCTGGTGGAGTTTTTGCAGGGTCACGGCATAAGACGTCTGGGCGTGCCTTTTCGCTTTCCTGCTGGTTTTTACCAGCATCTAACCATGGATTTTGAGGTCTCTATCCTGGAGAGTCCCGCCTCGCGCTGGAGAGGGATAAAGAGGCAAGATGAGCTGGATGCAATCGGCTGCACGCAGAGGGCCTGTGAGAGGGCCATGCGTCAGGCGATTCTTCTAATCGGCAGCTCCAAGCCGCGCGGGGAATTGCTCTATCGTGATGGTGAGCCTCTTACCTCGGAAAAGGTGCGCGGCGCAATTGAGGTGTCTCTGCTGGAGGACGGCTGCGAAGCATTGGACACCATCGTTGCCGGCGGCCTCGCGGGGGCCGACCCTCATGCGCGAGGGACGGGGCCAATAGCAGCTAATGCTCCCATTGTCATCGATATCTTTCCGCGCTCCAAGAGCAGCCGCTACTTTGCCGATATGACGCGCACCGTTCTCAAAGGCGAAGCCACGCCCGAGATCAAAGAGATCTACGAGGCGGTGCGTCTGGCGCAGGACGAGGGCCTTAAGGCCATCCGGGCAGGCATTTTTGGCAAGGAGGTTCATTCTCGGGTCTCTCAGGTCTTCCTGGATCAGGGATACCCGGAGAGAGAGGGCCGCGGCTTTACCCATTCCACCGGGCATGGCGTGGGCCTGGATGTGCATGAAAAACCTCTCCTAAGCGAGATTGGTGAGGCTTTGCAGGTCAATCACGTGGTAACTGTGGAGCCGGGGCTGTACTATCCCGATATCGGAGGCGTGCGTCTGGAGGACCTGGTAGTGGTAAAGGAAAATGGCTCCGAGAACCTCACCCATTTCGAGAGGAAGCTCGTGCTTTAGGTGTTATCAATGGAAACTGAAATTTTGGAGAATTACAGAAAGGCAGGGCGAATCCTGGCCGAAGTGCTAGCTGAGGCAGGGCCGCGAGTTGAACTGGGCGCGTCACTGCTGGATGTGGCAAATTTCGTGGAGGATGCGATCAGATCAAGGGGCGCAAAGCCAGCCTTTCCCTGCAACATATCTCTGGATAGAAACGCGGCTCATTATACGCCTTCGCCCCTTGATGTCTCTCGTTTTGGCGAGAACATGGTCAAGCTGGATGTGGGTGTGCACGTGGACGGCTATATTGCCGACGCCGCCATCACAATTGACCTGAGCGGCCATGAAAGCCTGGTCGAGGCATCCCATGTCGCTCTAGAGGCGGCTTTAGAGATAATTAGGCCTGGCATCGACACGGCCCAGATCGGCAAGGTCATAGAAGAGGCCATAACCGGCTACGGCTACAAGCCGGTATATAACTTGACAGGCCACGGTCTGTCCAGATATCTGGCCCATGACGAGCCCGCTGTGCCAAACCGGGCTATGGAGAAGGGCACCGTCTTGAAGGATGGAGATGTCATCGCCATTGAGCCCTTTGCCACCAACGGCTCGGGCAGGATCAGCGAGGCTCTCATTAACGAGATCTATGGCTTTTCCGCTTTGCGGCCTGTGCGGCTTCCTGCGGCTCGAACGCTCTTAAAAGAGATTTCAGAAAGCTACAAAACACTTCCCTTTGCTCGGCGCTGGCTCAAAGGCGAAAGAGCGGAATATGCGCTCATGCAGCTCCTCCGCAGCAACGCCGTGCACAGATATCCTGTACTCTGGGAGGTTGAAGGGGCCCTGGTCTCTCAGGCCGAGCACACAGTTGTGGTTCTCGAGAAGGGATGCGAGGTAATAACTAGATCCAGCTAGTCGGCCCCGCCTGTATCTTCTGACCCATCGTCATCTTTGTAGCTATCATCGCCAAGCATTGCTGCCGATATGGCATCAATTCCGTCCATAAGCTCTGCCGTCATGCAGTAAGGTATGTCGCCAATCTCAGGAAGGCTCTCTCCGCCTATCACTCTGGCCCCTACCTGACTGAGCAGATCGAATGCATCATCCAGGTTATCCTCTTGCTCGGCAGCAACCGCCTTTGCCACCATCTCTCCCAGGGGGCTTTCGCGATCAAAGATTCCTATGATATAGCGCTGGCTGGAGACGAATACTGCGGCAAGAGATGTCTTGAGGGATTCGAGCATCAAATCTGCATCTTCTCCCATGGATTCGTTCTCGGCAAAGACAATCGACCTGATGGCTGTGATCTCGGCCAGGGCCTCTTCGGGAGTTATAACCGTGTGCTCGCATCGGGCTATTACCTTGAGACAGGCCAGCACCACGTCATCCATGATGTAGATGAAGACGGCACCCGAGTTCTTGTCATCCTCTTCGGTAAGCTTGAATTTGCTCTCCTTGACCTTATTCATCCAGTTAAGCCATCGCTTCTCGGTGTAGAATTCTTCTTTCATTTTACAACTCATCCTTATTTTTGCTGTTTACCGGTATGTGTCCACCAGGGCCACTCTTTCGATGACCAGGTCTTCTATCCTTTCCTCGCCCACGGCTCGTAGCTCTTCGGAAGAGATATTAAAAGCCTCTTTTACAGCCTTTGCACAAAACGAACAGCCCTGTCCGTCCTGCTCTATGATCCGGGATAGCTCCGAGGCGTCCGGCCAGCTGCCGCAGCCGGTGAGGACGAGTGCTATTCTCTCTGTACGATCCGATACTCTCATGAAAAGGGATCTTTCAATCTGCCTCTCTCCGGAGGCGTAACGCATGATTTCCATTCCTGCATCTTTAGCGATGTTTCTCGTTTCGGAAAAAGCTGTCAGCGCCTTCTCGGTGGCAAAGCGGATATGTCTCTCACCTGCGATCATATCTGCGTCGAGGGCCTGCACTATGCAGCCATGACGGGATTGTAGATCTCTAATCGCTGATAAAAGCCGCTCTTTTTCCCTGATAACCGGCTTTCCGAAGAGCAGGCGAATCTCATTCATCAATTCCGATCTGATGAGGAGGCTTAAAAGCTTACGGTCTTGCATGCTACTGAATTGATAATCGGCTCAAAGAAGCATCTAATGAAGTTCTGCGAAGAAAGATGTATAAAATCTTAGAGGGGCAGGTTCTCTGCCCATAAATTCAAATTTTAGTGCAAATCAAACCAGGCCGGCACGTTGCAGCCTTAGTAGGTCGGCGGTGTTCAGCTTCTCGCCCTGCCTGAAGTGGGTAAGGATATCTTCGGCTTCGCGCTTGGCAACCTCTTTGGCGCGATCTTCCTTTATGTCCCGGTTTTTCTTCTTCAAGCCCACGATGACCTTTTCGAAGTCGCGAACCTCTCTCTGGGTGCGGATGAACTCTTTATGCTGCTCATCGGCGGCCTCCTGGGCCTTCACGAACTCCTTGTGAGCGGCATCGGCTTCGGCACGAGTCTGATCGGCTTCTTTAAAGGTGCCTATCATCTGATCGTGGTATTCCTGGGCCATTTCCGCGAACTTGGTGACCTGATCGTGGTGGTTAGAAGCCTGATCTCTCATGGCTTGCGCTTCATCGAGAAGCTTCCTCAGCTCTTCATTCTTCTCAAGCTGCTCTTTTCTGCCTTTGAACTCTGCATGCAAGGCGGCGATCTTATCGACCAGTTGCTTCTCTTTATCCGGGCTTAAGACCTCAGTCTGCTGCCTGAATTCCAGGTGATCGATCTCGCGGCGCAGATCCCTTATGGAACGCTCGCCGGTGAGGTTGTACTTCTTGCGGATATCATCTATCCTTGCATAGAGCTGATTGGTCTTCTCATTGTAATCATCCCTTTCCTTCTTGGAATCGGCCACATTCTTGTTATTTTCGTCCCGCAGCTTCTTAAGCTCCTGGGCCTTGTCTATTAGCTCTTTAGTGGCCTTGTTCAGCTCATTGCGCTTAGCGGCCCATTTGCTCGCTTCAGCGTTAAGTTGGCTTCTTCGATCCTTGAAGGCAAGGGACTCCTGTCTGAGTTTGCCTCTCTTATCTTCCAGTTCTGCCAGCATCCCCCGTTTGTCCTCCTGTTCCAGCCTGCGGCTGGGGTTTGGTTCCAATTTGGAACCAAAAAACCCGGGAATCCTTCGCCTGGGTGGCGAAGGTCTTCTCTTTTAGCACTATACATGGTGGGGTTTTTTGCATGCTCGATTTTCAGATCTTATGATCGATGTCAATCTTGATATAATTATAAACCCTTTTTTGATTCTCTGTCCAAATAGCCTGATTCTCGTGCAAAATGGTTTTGACCAAAAGATGACCTTATCATAAGATCGATAGGAGCGAGCATACTACTACATATCGATAAACGCATTACGTATTAACCTTTTGGTTATGCATGTAATCTGATTGCGACAAGGGGAAAAGTCTTTTCTCTCTCTCTCTTAATAAAAAGGCAATCAACAGATTAAAATAGGTGCGTTGACTTACGGAAAGCAGAATCATAAAGAATAGTGTTATTCGCTTTAGATGGAGGGATTGATCTGAAGAAGGCTATACAAACAGTATTAGTAGCGATGGTTTTAGTGGCTCTTACAGGGTGTTCAGCTGCTTGGCCCAGTTCAACTAATGAAGCTGAGATGTTTCCAGCTACAATGAAGTACCCGAATGGATTTGAAGAGAGCAATACGACATTCGACTTTGAGCAAAGCGTGCAGGGAAATGGTTACTTCATGACCTACATGTATGCTAAGGCCAACAATGTTGCAGTCAAGAATTACGCTCATGGATCCGGCTCCTTAAACAGCGAGGCCACTCTGGTCTACAATAGCCTGGATCGCTCGACGCATAACGCATACTCCGACTACAATGACTTCGCTCAGGATTGCATCCAGTTCAAAGAGGATGTGTCCATGGTCTATGCACCCATGAGGATCGCTGTCGGAACCGGCTATTACGCGGCAAATCCACTGGATTACAGCTCTCTGCTCAAGGAAAAGACCTGGGTGAAGAACTATCTGGCCGGCACCAGCATGCATCATGAGGTCGAGTATGCTCATGCCCTGGATAAGGAACTGGAACTCGTTGGCAAAGATAAGAGGAACTTGACATGGGATCCGGAGCTTCATTCTGTTGGATATACCCAGATGAAAATAGTAGAAGATGTAACGGACGGCAAGGCCCATATCGGCGTACTGCAGGCAAATAAGAACTTCTTGGATAATTCCAATGTTGCTCAGCCTGATTACACTAATACGGATACGCTGGGCCAATTTGGCAAGCTCAATAGCGCCTGGAAGGATCCCTCAATCGAGATCGATGAGGATTACTGGGGAACCTATCACATCGAGAAGAACATGACTCTCGAAGTGCCCTACCGCCTGATTCAAAAAGGTGAGGACTGGCTGCCCTGCTGCTTCGGAGGCTACCTTACTATACCAGCAACCTATATGGGAGACTCGAAGCTTAAAGGCGCCAAGGGTGTATTCGACTGCACCTGCTTCAAGGCACCAACCCAGGCTCAGTTCCCAAGAATTTACTAAGAGAGAGGATTTTCCTTTCTCTTCTCATTTTTCTTAGACTTGATATTTTAGAACATCCTGGGGAAAAGATCTTTAAGAAATGCAGCACCTATTTTCAATATGCAATTCGCGACCTGGGAGCCCCTTTACCAATCCATCCTGCAGGACTTCGGCTTTTCTCCTGGCCGGGATGTTGATGCGGCAATGCTCCTGGCTGAGCTATTGCGGGGCCGAGAGCCATCGCTATGCTCCGCAGAGGCAATTGTAGCCGGGCATGGGGCAGTCGTATGCGGCAATGCCTCCTCGCTTGAGACGGAGCTGGAGGGGCTGCAAGAAAGGAATGCAGTCTTTGTAGCTGCGGATGGGGCCACAGCGGTTCTTTTGAGGCACGGCATTGTGCCCGATATTGTGGTCACTGACCTGGACGGCCCCTTCCCTGCCATCTTGAAGGCCAATCAGGAGGGCTCTATCGTGGTGGTGCATGCCCACGGAGATAATCTGGATGCTCTGAATAGATATGTGCCGCAGCTGGAGAGGATCATAGGCACAGTGCAGTGCCGTGCGCCGCCGGGCCTCTATAACTTCGGGGGGTTCACGGACGGAGATCGATGTGTATTTCTGGCCAAAGAGCTGGGCGCTGCCTCTGTAAAGCTGGTCGGCTTTGACTTTGAGGATGAGAGCGTCACGACGCGCAAAAAAAGGAAGCTTGCCTGGGCCAAACGGCTGATCGAACTGGCTCTTGCCGGACAAACCTCACCACGAAGCTCACCACAAAAATCCAATGATCCTCTGGGGCAGGGATCATGCCCAAAGCATGAAAAACCCGTAGAGTCATAGGTAAGGCTGATATGGTAAATTTCGCGTCTCTGCGACCTCTGCGTCTCTGCGGTTAATATTCGTAGCTTAATAATCAAACCAGAGGGTTACCGAATAAAACCACAGAGTCGCTAGAAGCGCACGGAGTACGAACGAACGGAGACGACTATTAACCTGGATTTTAGATCAATGACTAACCTCAAGTTACTATGGTTTTCCAGTTGTTTGTTCGTCTCTGTGCGTTCTCTGTGAGCTTTGTGAGCTCTGTGGTTGAAACGTCGTTAGTACGTTGGTTATAACCAAATGGCGGACGGTACTACCACCACTGCAGGCACAGAGCGCACGGAGGACTCACAGAGAACTCTATTATCTATTATCCTTTACCCACTCGAAACACAACGGCACAAAGCCACAAAGGACGCGCAAAGAAACGACTATAACTTGAGGTTAGCTACTGCTTATGAGATCGAGGATCGCCGTTATGGCCTCTTCCGCTACCTTTTCTGCATCCTGCTCGGCGTCTATTTGCACAAATCGCTCCGGCTCAAGGACGGCCATGAGCCGGAAGTTCTCATCCACTGATCGCAGGAATTCAAGCCTCTCGAACTTCTGCCGTCCCCGACGCGACTGCATTCTCTGCAGGGCGGCGTGTGGGTCTAAGACGAAGAGCAGTGTTCTATCGGGGCGCAAATTCCAGGGGCGGTAGATGCCCTGGATCCATGATACCGGATCGGGCACAATTCCACTTAGCGTCACGCCCTGGTAGGCGGCGGTGGAGTCGGCATATCTATCGGAAAGGACGATTGCACCCGTTTCCAGAGCGGGAAGAACGACTTTGGTAAGATGATGGGCATGGTCTGCCATGAAGAGGAAAAGCTCTTGCATGCGCTGCGCCGGAGAACTCTCGTCGCCGCCCGCTCTTGCAAGCTCAGCTCTCAGTATCCGGCCCACCTCTCCGGCCGTAGGCTCGGTTGTAAGCACCAATCTCCTTTCAGGCATTGTCTCTGCTATCTTTGAGGCAATAAGCTTGGCAGCAGTGCTCTTTCCCGAGCCGTCGATGCCCTCCAGGGTGATGAGCAGTCCCTTCACACCACCAGGTTTTGGGCAGGAGTGAGATTAAATTGTCGCTGGCGATCCGTTTGATTAAAAGGAAGATAGATATTGTCGCCCGATACTAACTCTGGCACGTCATCCGATGGGTATCCGCAGTCAGCCCAGTAACCCTCGTAGCGGGCGTCTGTACCGCATTTGGGTTGTCTCATGGTCATAGGTAGACAGATAGTCAGTATCCTACCATAAGGACCTATCAACGCGGCCTGTAGTCCCCTTCTTGCACCAACATTCACAGCAGAACATATTCTAAGCTCATGTCAGCCCTCTAAAGGGACGTTACTTGAATGTGGCTGGAATTTATAAAGTTTTCCTAGCCTGGTATAACAATTTCCTGATGAAGCCTAGTAAGCTTTAAGTTGAAGTTCTACATTAACAATGCTGAGGTGCTTCATTTGACCGACAAGATCTACGTAGTTGGGCACAAGAGTCCCGATACCGATTCTGTAACATCTGCAATAGCTTATGCCAATCTGAAGAACGCCCTGGGAATGAAAGAGGCAGTCGCTGCCGCCGCAGGAGATATCAACGACGAGACAAAGTTCCTGCTGGATTACTTCAAAGTGGCATATCCTGAGAAGCTCACCGATGCCACCGACAAGAAGGTCATCCTGGTAGATCACAATGAGATGGCTCAGGCTGTGGACAAGCTGAACATGGAAAATATAGTGGAGATCGTAGACCACCACAAGATCGGCGGCCTTGCTACCGGTAAGCCCATATTCTTCCTCAACGAGCCGGTGGGCGCGACGGGCGGCATCATCGCGAATCTCTATGAACAGAACAATATAGCCATCAGCAAGGAGATGGCCGGCCTGATGATGTCAGCCATTCTCTCCGACACCGTGCTCTTCAAGTCCCCTACCTGCACTCCTCGCGACAAGGTCGCCGTGGAGAAGCTGGCCAAGATCGCGGGCGTCGATCCCATGAAGTTCGGCTTGGAGCTGCTCAAGGCCAAGAGCAACATGTCCGCCAAGTCCGCCAAGGACATCCTGATGGGCGACTTCAAGAAGTTCGACTTCTCCGGCACCAAGTCCGGCGTGGGCCAGGTCGAGGTTATGGATCTAGCCGATCTCGCGCCCAAGAGAGCTGCCATTCTGGATGAGATGAATAAGATGAAAGAGGCTGAGAAGCTGGATATGGTCGTGCTCATGCTCACCGATGTCATGAAAGAAGCCAGCGATCTGCTCTTCGTAGGAAATGCGGCTGCTGCAGCAGGATTTGAGAAGGCATTCGGCGGAAAGCTCGCCAATAACTCCATCTACAAGGAGAAGTGCCTGTCTCGAAAGAAGCAGGTCGTCCCGCCTCTGGAAGGCGCCTTCAAGAAGTAAAACTCAAGATGGGAAGGTGGACACACCACCTTCACTATTTTCAAAATCAAACTTTTTTATATCTCATTTCTCTCTGGTTAGATTTCAATTTCTGTGGTAAGCGAGGGCTTGCCGATTGCCGATCATCACAAATACACGGCCTCACCTGGCTGGATGCACCTTATCGTCATTCATGCGCACCAGCGGCTTGGAAAGATGACGGCGGGCGCATGGTGGCACCTCGTAGTAGCCCGTTTCCAGATCGCGGGGGAGGAGCTGGCGCACGCGGCCCTCAGCATGCGTCTTGCAGCGGCGGCAGCGGTAGCCCTGACCTTTGCCTGCAGACTCCATGCTTTTCTGGCACTCTGGACAGAGGGGCACAGCCATCTCCTCTTTCTCGGCCAGATGGAGGATGTTGAGCTTCTCCAGGTTGAGCGTGCCCTCTCGCACCGAGCCGTAGACCTCCAGCTCATCGCCCGAAATAAGCTGCTTTACTATGGCGCGAAAGTTCTTGGTAGGTTCGAAGGCGGCGCAGTTTTGGCGGGCATCGCCCTTTTGCAGCGGGAAGAAGAGATGGCCGCCGGCAATAGCCTTGGCAGGTTCAGCCACAAAGCCATGCAGCCTGTAGCTTTCGCTGTCCCTCACATCGGCCACAACGCCCGTCAGGATGTGGGCATCTGTACCCTGGTTGGTCTGGTAGAGCACGTATCTCTCTGCAGGCTCCGATTTGATGGTATGGAATGCCTCCAAGATCGCTTCCGGGTCCGAGCCTCTTATGCCGAATAAGACGGGATCCGCGGAGTGGGGGGCAAAGACGATTCTATTATTATGATGATCCACTGTATCCCAGGTGCGTGGATAGGTGAGTGCATCCGCTTTCCAGACGGACTCTTCATCAATGCTGCGCGGCGTGCCCCAGCGTTCCCGCTCCCGGTAGGCGATCAGCTCGTAAGTGAAGTCCGGTAGCACTGCTCCTATTGCCGCCAGGGCTCCGATCAGGCCGCGCCCCTTCTTGAAGCCCCGGTACCAGACCCCTGCGTCATCCAGCAGTTTTTTGGCCTCTTTTATCTCCAGGATCTCTGTAACGGCGCGCAGGTAGAAGGCCGCCATATTTGCCGTCACCTGCGGCGCGATCAGGAGGCCCGGGTTGGTATTCATCCCGGAAAAATCGGACAGTTCCAGCACGGTCTCTAATGCCACATTTTTGACTTCATCGGGGCGGTCGCTCTCCAGTTCAATGGCTATGGCGGCATTGCCGCGCGTTTTATATCGGGCGCAGGGGTTGAGACGAATCAGTTTTGGCCGGCCTACTATCTCTCCCAGTGGCTGCAACCTCTCCATCAGCACTGCGGAAAGGTATGTGGTGCACAGTCCCCTTTCAGAATCGGTATCATCAATTCCAATGAACATAGTCAGCCTTAAATAGCCGTCAAACTGAGATATATAATGATGGATAAGGAACTTCTCGCCGAGCGCGTGGAGGAGGTTCTAACGCAGGCCGGGTTTTCTACATCGGACCGCTGCTATCTCCGTCCCAGGAGCTTCGATCTTGCCGCCCGAAAGGGTGATCTTTTCCTGCTCCTCAAGATCCTCTCCAACATCGACGGCCTGAATGAGCAGACAGCCACAGAGGTGCGCCGTCTGGCCAAGCATCTTTTTGCCAGTCCCATACTGGTGGGCGAGAAGACCCGGGACCAGTACCTGGAAAGGGGCGCGGTCTACTTTCGCTATGGTATTCCTACGCTCAATCTCAACACCCTGGCGGACTGCCTTTTGGATGATGCCCTGCCATTGGTCTATGCTGCGCACGGTGGGCTTTATGTGCGCATCGACGGCACCAGGATGAGGGAGCTGCGGCTGGCGCGGGGCATTTCTTTAGGTGCACTTGCATCGGAATTGGGGGTCTCTCGCCGCACTATCAGCAAGTATGAGGTGGAGGACATGGACACAACGGTGGATGTGGCTATCAAGCTGGAAGAGATCTTCGAGCAGGAGCTGATCCAGCCCGTAGACCCCTTCCTTCCCGGAAATGCGGTGGTTGATAAGGGGCCGGTAACCGACAATATCCTGCGCCTGCTCCTGGAGATCGGCTTTGAGGTAGTTCCCACGGCCCAGGCCCCCTTCAATGCCATAACCAGAACTGAGGATCTGGTGGTGCTGACGAGCGTCAGCAAATTTTCCCAGAGCATGCTCAAGAAGGCCCGGCTCATGAGCAGCCTTTCTTCCGTGGCCAGGACCAAGTCGGTAGTAATCGTAGACGGCGAGACCAAGCTGGAGTGCATCGAAGATACGGCCTTGATCGAGAAACGCGAGCTGGAGGGCATCGACCGCACCCGCGAGTTCGAAGATCTGGTGGCCGAGAAGCAGAATAAATAAGATTACTATCACAAAAATCATATAGGTCAAAACCTAGTTACTATCATGAGACATGCCTTTTTGTTGCTAATAACCTGCTTTTTATTGGCAGCTGCATCCTGGGGACAGGTGGCTGCAGTGGTAAATCCTGCAAACAATTCTACAAATGCAAGCATCAATTCCAGCATTAATGCCAGCACTTCCATGGGCACCATGAACCTGGCCCTGTTCAGCATGCCCGATACCCGGCAGAGCACTGAATACTCCTGCGGCGCTGCCGCCATGCAGGCGGTTTTGGGCTACTGGGGAAGAGACATTGGTGAAGAGGACGTGAGAGAGATGCTCAACACCAATGAAGAGACTGGAACTTACCCCGATGATATAATCAGGGTGGCCTCTGCTCTTGGTCTGCAGGCCGAATATAAAGAAAACATGACCATGGCAGATCTGGAAGACTATGTGGCAGAGGGAATACCGGTCATAGTGGACTGCCAGGCCTGGAGGAGCGTATCGCAGTACAACGAATCCTGGGCAGATACCTGGTACAATGGGCACTGGCTGGTAGTAATCGGGATCGATGAAAACAATGTGACCCTGGAAGACCCCTACATCCTGGGAGATCGGGGCCTAATGGCCCGCGAGGAGTTTGAGGCGCGCTGGCACAACGTGCGCGGCCTGGACGAGACGGATACCGGAAAGCAGATCCATATGGGAATAGCCATTCGCGGTGAGAAGCCCGCTTCCACCTCCGGCTTCAGGCACGTTGATTGAGATTAAAATGAAATCGATAATGGATAGAATCAAAGAGTCGGGCAGAGTATTCGTCTTTGGAATTGCCGGGGACAGCGGCTCAGGGAAGACCACCATCTCGCGCGGCATAAAGAGGATACTGGGCGAGGAGATGGTCTGCTCCTTCTCCATGGACGACTATCACAGCCTGGACCGAAAGGCGAGAAAAGAGCGCAATATTACGCCTCTGCATCCTGAGGCCAACCACCTGGAGCTGCTGGCTGATCACCTGGAGCAGTTACGGCGCGGGGAGGAGATCGCCAAGCCGGTCTACGATCATAGCATTGGCGAGATCAGCGGCACGAAGCCCTTCGGACCGGCTCCAGTGATTATCGTGGAGGGCCTGCATCCCTTCTTCACGCCGAGGCTGCGCAGCCTAATTGATTTCAAGATCTTTGTGGACCCCTCCCGGTCGGTGAAGAGGCTGTGGAAGGTGCGCCGCGATGTGGGCGATCGGGGCTATCAACCTGCCCAGGTTATGGCTGAGATCCTGCAGCGCGAGCCGGACTACAAGCTCTATGTGGACATCCAGAAGATCTATGCCGAGATCGTGGTCAAGATTCAGGATTCCCGGTTTCATCCTTCTCTCATCGAAACAGGACCCAAGCCCGACTGGTACTCGGTGCGGCTAATTCAGGAGATGCTGGATCAGCCCGTCTCCCAGGTCGGTCTGACCATTGATTTGAGCAAAATTCTGAGAAGCTCGGAGCACGATTTTTCTATCGAGTTTCAGAGAGACGATTACTACGGGAAAAAGGTGGGCATCATGACGGTGGACGGCGAGATTCATCAGTCCATGATTGCCGATCTGGAGAAGAAGCTAGGCGACTCGCTGGGAACCTATGCCGTCATCAGCGATCGACGAGAGCAGTATGTCAATGCCATCGGCCTCTCTCAGTTGATCTTGACCTGGAGCTGTCTGGAGAAGCTGGAGCATCTCCTGGGCAAGAGCTAGTACAGAAGAAACAAATTCCAGGCTCGCTGTACCAGCCCCCCAACTCCCGCTGGAGTGCGAAAGGCAAGCCCTACCTTTGTTACCTGTTTTACCAGTGCTCCCAGGCGACGACATCATCCAGGCTTTTGCGAGGCCGGGGGCCAGGCTGCTCTGCAGGGTAGCCAAGGGGCAGCAGGGCCACGACCCTTACTTCCTGGGGCACGCCCAGGATCTCTTTCACCTTTTCCTCGTAGAAGGCACCGATCCAGCAGGTGCCCAGATCCAGCGAGGCTGCGGCCAATGTCATGTGATCCAGGGCGATGGCGACATCAATGGCATATGCCGGCTGGCCGCAGGTCATGACCAGGTCGGATGTTCCACATGCGGCGATGACCACAGGAGCCTGGCCCACAAATTGCTGATCTCTGGCAGCTTCTGCCAGCCTCTGGCGAGTGGCAAAATCCCTTACTACTATGAACCTCCAGTCCTGCATATTCTTGGCGGAAGGAGCAAGCTGGCCTGCTTCCAGAACGGCTAAGAGCTTCTCTTCTTCCACCGGCTTATCCAGGAAGTTTCTTATGCTCCGGCGGGCCCGGACGGCCTGCATCAGATCCATTGGCAGATCAGGCCCTCTTCTTCATCTCACTCACGATCTCCTGGCCAGCTTCGGTCAGGCACCAGATGCCATCATTCTCGAAGACGAGGCTTCTCTCCGCCATATCGGACAGGATCTTCTTGACGGATGGTGCGGGAATGTGCTCGAATTTGGCGATCTTTTCCGCGGATAGCTTGCCCTTGGAGCCCAGGACCTGAACAACCCTCTCGCGGTGCTTGGTTCCCATGATGAATCCCATGTTACTGGCTAAGTCTTCTGGCATAATTTATTACCTCTTTTCGGCGTTAGCTTTATAGCTACTCACCTCAATGTTAAAAGTGGCGGGCAGTCCGGGTGGTTCGGCGTCACCTATAACCCGAAATCGTCGACAAGCGGGGGGCGAAGCTGACGGAAGACTCTGGGCGCTGTGTGCTCAGTCCAGTTGCGAACTATGATTCTCCGTCCTGCAGGGATAGCACCGGTCCATGGGTTTTCCTGAGGGAAGGTCTGTGTACCATAATTGCGGGAACCGGTTCAGGCCCGGAAGGGAGCAGACCCACCGCGGGTAACTGTCGCTTACAGGTATATGGGGAGGAGAACGCTTCGGGATTAACTGGCATGCAGGCTCGGTGGCAACCGTCGGCGTGCCTGCCATTTAACTCTGGTGGAATCTCTAAAAATATTATAATATAAGATATACCAGATACTTATTGCATGAATGATATCCATTTAGAAATAGAAATCGTCCCAAAGGAATAGGTGCAGATGGTGGAGATCACATCGACTGATATTATTCTGCATTTTTTCATACTATAACTAAAGACCATAATATAAATTTGCCATTAAAGCCCTTCATATCAACGTCATCATGCTTTATCCATTTCAAGTGACTGTGCTTTTGAGACTTTAATTGATCAATATCTTGCTTAGCACGTTCACTCAGCCATATTTCTGGCCCATTTATTGCCCCCACAACTCGTGCGGCAAAATTCACTGTTCCCCCAAATATATCGCTCTCTTCCACCTGCAAAGCACCAATGTGGATGCCAGCACGAATCTTAATTTTCTTATCGCCGGTGTTCTTATGCAGAGCCAAAGCAAAATCTAACGCATCATGAACGCTGTGGAATGCAGCCATTAGGCTATCTCCAATGCTTTTTATTTCACGCCCATTATACGATTTGATGAAGCTGCGACCTTGCCTAAAATGGGCATTCCGCATTATGCTCATGCGCTCATCTCCAAATGTCTGCCCTAGAAATGTGGATCCGACAACATCCGTAAAGACAATTGCCAAAGTGACCTTTTCACCACCTGCCCATTGAAAAAAGTCCTTAGTTTGCGTCTCACCACGAGCTGACAGCATAAAAACATTAAAATCACGCTGATAATCTGCAGATCTGTCCATGTCTTCGACCCTAGATGTAAAGCGTTCCATTAGTTTTTCTTTTGGAGCGACAAGAGAGACGACACACCCACATGGGCAATTGAATCCATCTAATCCCTTCTCACGCAAAATTTTTACATATGCATCCGGCACTTGAGTGGCACATTTTGGACAAATAAAAAATCGGACGATATTAATGGAACCATTGAGGGCTCGGCGATTTAGGTGAGCAAGAATATACTCCTCAAAATGAAATTGCGTTTCATTACTAACTTTGGGATCGAAGAAAAGTATGAGCTGCCCTCGGCCTTCCGCAAACTCACGCAAATAAATGCCGCACTTTCCTCCAGCAAGGGCAATAAACTTAACAGCATTTCGCCACATTTCCCCTCTATCCGTTTCAAAGCGACCACTGTGGCCCAATCGTACCACCAGCGTTGCGTATATGCTTTGCACTGGCCCTTCAAACGTTATTGTTACTGCCTTACCTTTTGGTTCCGGAGCGTCTTCGTAGTCACGATTAAACTGAGATGGAAATACAAGATAGCGACCGTCATCTGTGATCTCTCGTAGCGCAAGATCATGTTGAACGAGTTCTTCTGTTGTTGAGTGAAGAAGCAACTGTTCCTCACCTTTATCATTGATTTTTTGCTCTCCCGGGATGTGGAACCGTCCGGCGAGGGCATCATCTTCTGCTATAGACCCGAGACCGTCTGGCTCATTTTTTGCTGCATTGACTATCGCGGAAGCATAAGAATCCAGGTATTCTGGTTGTAGAAGAACATAGCCTCCAAAACTGAGACGACGTATGAGATCACGATTTTCCAGACGACCAATGCAGGTTTCAAATTGATCATGCATGTCATAATTCATAGCCATAGCTTCGGGATGCTCATCGATAAAATCAATATAGAGATCGTTTGAAGTTGCTAAAAATCGCCCCGATTTCTTGGATTCAAGAAGGAACTCCTTAATTAAAACAAATAGTTCCGATGATGCGACAACGGGTAGCTTCTCCCAGTCAATTGATTTTCGTACCGCATCCTTCAATTCGTTTATTTGCCAACCTTCTTTTGCGCTGGTTTCTAAGTAGCCCTCAAAGCCCAAATCTTCTATTAGTTTTTCTATTCGAGATTTGCTAACCGAGACGCCGCCACGATCATTTCGTGCTGAAATTAGAAATTTTTTCATGGGCACAGACTGTGTCTCCTGACGTTGTCTAGCCAGGCGCAATGCGCGGTCCCAATGATGGACTCCTGCTAATGGATCGGTCTCACTTCTAGAATCAAATATTACCAGAGCAACGGCGACTTCATTAAGGTGCAATTGATGGATAACACGGTAACCCGGTTGTCCTGCGAGGTCCCACAGTAAGGTCTCACGTGTTTGTTTCAGTTTTCCGTCTAGTTCTACTTCAGATGCCTCAAAGGTCCAAACATTCCTTCCATGTGTTGAATCAGTTGCAGCATATGGATTCCCTGTTAAAACTAGTCCAAGCCCTGTCTTGCCTACGCCAGTATCTCCAACCAAAAGAGCTTTAGCATTAACATAATGTACAGTTGAAGTTTTGGATTCTGCAACATTCAGCCTTCGGAGATCGATATCCCAAATATCTATCGACCCCTTACTTTTGCCTGGCAATATAATCGACGACAAATTTTCGTGAATCGCAACGGTAGCCCATCCATCAAGCTCGCACATTTGGTCTACATGTGCAACTTCCACCCAAGTGTCTGTCCGCCAAATTGCCATCGTACCATTTTCTGAAAGCGAAACAAGAAAGCGCCCATTATCCATGAACGAAATAGAAATTACTGGGTCGACATGTCCCTCAAGCACATGGGTTTGGCTTTTCGTAAGTAAATCCCAGATTCTTATGGTGCAATCAATTGAACCTGTGGCGATATACCCTCCGTCTGGTGACCATGCTACGCAAATAATTTCCGAATCGCGAATATCTCCAATTTTTAAAAAAACATTCGATCTATTCAAGAAATTGATGCTATTGGTACAGAAGGCAAGAGTTTCTCGGTTAGGCGCCCATGCTATACAATTTCCAGCATATGAATTGATATGAAATCTCTTTATGAGTTTCCAATTTCCTGTATTCCAGAGGTCGATGATCCCAGGCTGATTTAATGCAAGAATACGTCCATCAGCGGACCAAGAAATGTTTTGAATTTTATTGTATTCTGTTTCATTTATTTTGCATTTTGTTGCATATTCTGCTCTCTTTAGGGTTCGAAAATGCCTGCCAGTTTTAATGTCCCTTAGATCGACTCTATTTGTGCCTGATGCGACAATTCTTCCGTCTGGCGACCAAGCCAAACTCCTTATGAAATGGCCATGCTCAAATTTTTGCATGAAAATCCCATTCGGCATTTGCCAGAGGCAAAGCCTGCCATCTGCAGAAGATGAGGCTAAAATGTTTCCATCCGGCGACAAAGCAATCTCATGAACTTGGCTTGCATGTCCTTTTAATGTCTGTCTAAGTTTGATAGCGGGATTTGCGCATTCATTTGTGGTTTGTTGTATAACAGCTGTTTTCCCTATGTTTCCCGCTTCTTTTTCCATTTTAGGTACCATCCAACTAATAGCCATGCTAAGATTATCATTTCATAGCTTGAATCTTAGCATTGTATTGTGGTGCATCCTCACCATACAAGATATTATGGTTCTATCTTTTTAAAATATAAACTCTTTGTTTTGACGAAGGGACTAATCTCTGCAGAATTGGTTACAGCTACAAGACTGAGATGTTTAAAAATAATCCGCCAAAGAATGTCATTCCAGGGGGTTCTTGGAGACGGTACTTGCCATTTGCCGTATGACGCGGAAGAAGTTCCTGGGAGAATGAGGCAAGTCAAGGAATAAATCCGTTAATGATCTATTGAATGCAACATGATCTCAGAATACATCCAGATGGCCTTAATGCAGGCAGCATATGACACACCCAGGAAGATAGTTCTTACATGGCCACGGTGCTGTGACTTCAGGGAGTGATTGCTGTAGCGGATTCTCTCGAAGAATGTCGCAGGGATCTCATTGAAGTCATTGAGGAATGGATTGTGGCTCGTCTGCAATGGAGTTATCCCATACCGCCCATTGGTGGCCATTCTAGCTAAATGGATTTTGGCAAGGATGTAGGGTTAGTGCTTACTACTACGCTCACCACAAAGGCACAAAGTGCATAAAGAACTCACAAAGAAAATTATAAAATTCGATTCAAGAATATCTCTTGCTCTTTCGTCTTTGTGCGTTCTTTATGAGCTCTGTGTCTTTGTATGATCCCTGTCCTGAGGATCATGAGAGTTTGTGGTGAAAATCGTAACCCATAGGTTTAGCCCAACGGCTGATTCATCTGTTCATCCACCAGTTCGTCTGCATCCGTACTGCTAAGCAGCCCAGCCTCCTTGCGATTCAGCTTCGCAGGCTTTCCGATCACATTCTTCCAGCACCGCCACGCGGGCGGACCCACACGGTCCTGCCCGACCGGGTGCCCACAGGCGACCAGGCTCGCTCGCGCGTTAGCCACTTACCAGAGAGTCTCTTCCTGACTGGCTTCTCCCAAACAGTAGGCAGATATCCATAATCCCGGCGTTTAGAATAAACCCGTCCGAATTGCATATTTTGATATCCCCCGATCACTAAATCCAGATAACCCATGCCCGCACGGTCCATAATCGCCTGCAGGATGCTGGAGGACGAGCTAGTCCACCTGCTCTCTGCCGATCGAGAGGTCCGGGAGCTTCTCCTCGTGGACGGAAGAGAATGCTTGAGCCTATCCGGAAAGCTGAGGGCACAAAACCGTCCCCACCTTCTGCTAGGCCAGGACAAAATTGCCGAGCACCTCTTGGAGAGGCAAAGCCGTCCAAGCGGCATTTTTTCTCGCGGGAGCGCCCAGCAAAAAGCGGCGGACCTCGTGATTGTGGTAAGCCCACTTCGTCTCGGTCTGCACTCCGACTTGGAACTCCTCAAGGTCGCAGTATATGATAATATTCGACGCCTATCCGCATTCTCGGACGGGATACTGATATTCTACGGCAAATGCGGCAACGCTCTGGCCAATTTGGAGCACGACCTATCCGACCTATCTTGTCCGCTTTGCTTCTTGACCGATGAGAGCGGAGAGAGAATCGATGACTGCATTGCTATTGCTCTGGGCGGAAACGAAAACTATGATCGGGCACTCGCCGAGCACCAGGACGTGGCGCTGTTCATGACTCTCATGTGGGCATGCAACTGGAGGGCGATGGGCGAAGAGGCGGCCTCGGGCCAGCGCCTGGATCTGGGGGCAATGCTGAAGGGAACAGGCATGAGAAAAGTGGCCCGAATAGACACAGGCCTGTGCTTTGAGACGGGATTCGAAGAAAAGGTGGACGGCTTTGCCCGAGAGTTTGGCCTGCAGAGAATCGAGCTGCAGGGAGAGACGGCTGTGGCGAAAGGCAGCTACGAGAGAGCAAAGAGCTGCTTGCAGGCGGCCCAGCCCAGGAGAGCCCGCCCAGGCGCACGGATCTGCAGCTTTAAATCCAAGGGGTGCCTGGAGCCGTTAATTGCCCTTTGTCGCATGACACGAAAGAAGTTCCTGGGAGAATCAAGCTGAGCGGGGCGAAACTAATCAATTTTGCTTAAATTGCAGGATCTTCGGCCCTCTGGAGCGAAGGGGGCCTCTGCTGCCAAAAAGAATCGAGCTTTGCAGGAGCTCTTTTCACCCTGCCACGGTGGCGTTCCCGCAGGCCCACGTTCGCGCGCGGCCCCGCCCGCCCGAGCGTGAGTTTCGGAAGACTTGCACTACTGGTGTATTTTTAGCTCTTTTAGTGCCTCTTTCAGCTTCCCGTAAGTCGCTTGCAGCGCCTCCGATATCACCCTGGTATCAGAGAGCACGGGCATGAAATTGGTGTCGCCATTCCAGCGGGGCACGATATGCATGTGAATATGATCGGCTATGCCGGCACCGCCTACCAGGCCCATGTTGATGCCCAGATTGAAGCCGTCCGGTTGCATGGTCTTCCTCAGCAGCCCCACGCAAAGATCGGCAAGCTGCATCATCTCCTGCTGCTCTTCAGGAGCCCAGTCGGCGAGAGTGGCCGTATGCCGGTAGGGAACGACCATCATATGGCCATTGTTGTAGGGAAATGCATTCAGGATAATGAAGTGATACTTGCCGCGGTAAAGAATGTAGTTGTCTTCGTCCTTCTTTTCTGCGGGCTTATCGCAGAATATGCAGCCCTTCGGCTTCGTGCTCAAAATGTAATCGATTCTCCAGGGAGCCCACAAATTTTCCATATTATTTCACCTCTCTTTGCCAGACGAGCTTTCTTCCCTGCACTTTGGGCATGCCTTCTATAAACATCTTTATCGCCTTGGGGTAGGCTCTGTACTCAGCCCTCTGAATTCTGGCCTTGAGGCTATCGTGTGTATCGTTCTCCAAAACGGGCACCGGCCTCTGGTAGACAATGGGGCCGTGGTCTACATCCTCATCCACGATATGAACTGTCGTTCCCGTCCACTTTACTCCGTACGCCAGAGCCTGGGAGAAGGCATCCATGCCCCGAAATGAGGGCAGCAGAGCGGGATGAATATTCAGGATCCTGTCCTTGTAATGGCGAACGAATGGGGATGATAAAATCCTCATGTAGCCGGTGAGAACTACCAACTCTACGCCCTCCGCCTCCAGATGGTCGATGAGCAATTGATCGTACTCCTCCCGGCGCAGGTTGCGGGGATCAACATAATGGCAGGCAACGCAAAACTCCTCTGCGATCTTAAGGGCTCCTGCATCCGGCTGATCGGTGAGAACGATTCTAACACGGGCGGGCAGTCGACCGCTACGCTCTTCTTGCAGAATGTAGCGCAGATTCTCTCCCCGACCCGAGGATATGACGCCTAAAGAGGTTGTCAAATAAAATCTCACTTGCCAAGCGTGATCTCAATTGCCGAGACATTGGTCTCTCCCCGGTCGGTGTCAAGGATCTCCGTGGAGATAGAGATGCCTTTCACATTGACATTCGGCAGAAAGCGAGACCTTGAAACCTCCGCCACATCCACCGCCCTGGAGATCGCCCGGCCCCTGGCCATGATCTTGACATCCTCTGCGCCGCTGTTGAACTGTGTAACCACTGCCAGCACGTAGTTCATCACAGGCTTGTTGCCGACGAACACAACATCATCTTCAGCCATTGGGCTCTCACCTTGGAATTAAATTAAAGCTAACCATCATATCCTACATAAAGTTGCTGATGATGGATTCACAGGTATCTGCCCCGCGCCTTGATCTCCTTGACCCTCTGCAAGACTGCCTCTGCCAGGGGATAGGTCCGGGTGTATCCGGCCACAAAGGCCTCCATCAATTCATGGGGCTGGTCGTGCGTGCTCTCCAGGGTCTGAAAGTATACATGCACATCCACTCCCTGCGCTTCCACAGCTCTTTCATAAAATGACAGGCCGAAGTCGATGAGACAGATCTTGCCGCGTGTTAGTATCATATTGGAGGTGGTCAGGTCCCCATGCACAATTCCGCCCCGGTGCAGCCTTCCCACCGTCTCCCCCACCATTTCGGAGAGCTCCTGGTTGATGATATCCTTGAGCTTCTCGCCCACTATCATTTCCATTCTGAGCTCAAATCGAGAAACATCGCAGATGATGGGCGTGAGGACCCCGTGCCTGCGGGCTTCGGACATGATCCTTGCTTCTCGCAGGGTTCTATCCTGCCGAATACGCTCATCGAGTGCCGGCTGCCGGTAGCTCTTGGCATGCCGCTCCTTCTTTACAACACCATTCTCAAGAGTGATGACTGCTTCTGCGCCTCTGCCTATCTCCATAAATCCTCTTTCCGTTTCCATGCCTTCACCAGGCCGATGCAGCCCGTGATCATCATGTCCCCGCCGGGAGACGCCGCCGTCGCGCCCTTCAAGGCTCCGCTGGAGAGAAACGTCTGCCTGCGAGGTCCAGTGACGAGCGTGGCCCCAATCTTGCCGGGAACACAATCGATATAGGCCCCATGGCCTCCATCCTCGAAGACCTCGCTGCTTTTTAATGTTCCGTTGCACAGCTTTTCCGTAAACTCTCGCAGCTTTTTCGGGGAAAGCTCCGAGGTGTGGTGCTCGAAGATGCCAGTGATCCGGTCCCCGGCCAGCAGGGCGGCTACCGTATGGCCGTTTCCGAAATTGATGATAAGCGCGGGCGAATCGTCCGGCAAATCGAGAGCTGCCCCAAAGATCGCCGCCGGGCCGGTGTCCATGAGAAGTGGCTTGATTCCCGCCTTTGCCAGGGCACCGTGGACGGCCAGCATCCTGGTCATGACTGCCGGAGGCTGCCGGTAGGCGAAAGCTTCCAGCCTCCCGCCGGACCTAATGGCTGCAGCCAGATGTTCAAATCGAACCAAACGGTTTGATCGCCCTGGTGAAAAGCCATGATCCTGTACGGCAACCGCCATATTCCTGGGTAGAGCGATGTCGAAGATCTGAAAGGCACGGGCTAGCGCGGCAATGTCTATGTCCCCCGTCTCGACGACCTCGGCAGGGCCTGGCGCCTCCTCTTGAATCGCGACACCTAAGGCCGCCACGCGCTCCAGATTATCATTTATGGTTGCTGCCGCCGACGGCGTGGCGTAAACCTTGAGTCCCGCGGCCAGATGCCATCTTATGGCCGCAGTAGAGGCTCCTCCACCCATGGTCGGCCCGCGCAGGAATACATCCCTGCCCGCCAGCCTGGCCCGGTTTATCCTGTTTCCCACCAGCACGGTTTGACTGGGCAAAACCATCTTGGTCGAGCCTTCCAGGGATACGTCCTCGTCATAAAGCAGAATGTCCTGGGTGCCTGCCCCTACGTCAATTGCTAAGAGCGACATAAATCTACCTTCTTTCACGGGAAAAATTTTATCCTAATCCATAAAGCAAATAGCATGATCATAGATGTAGTGGTCGCGAGCACATCCCGCTTTCAGAAGTTTGGGCCGGTGAGGAGCCCAGAGGATGCGGAGGATCTATCCGGCAAGGTGATCTTGGAGAAAATCAAAGCGGCAGGACATATTGCCCGCTATGCTCTTCTGCCGGACGGCTTCGTGCTGCGGGAGCCAGTGGAAAAAAGCGATGCAGATGCTATTGTCATCTGCGGTGGCACCGGGCTTACCCATCTGGACTTAACCCTGGAAGCCATTGAGCCGCTCTTTGAAAAGACGCTTCCCGGCTTTGGTGAGATCTTTCGCTACAAAAGCCTGGATGAAGTGGGCACTCGCGCCATGCTCACAAGGGCTGCGGCAGGAGTTTATCACGGCAGGCCGGTCTTTTGTCTGCCCGGCTCGCCAGGCGCGGCGCGTCTTGGTATGGATCTCATCCTGGCAGAAATCGGGCATATTCTTGGGCATATACGGGAATAAGAGGAAAAATAATATTAATCATATTAATATCTATTAGGCCGCAGTAGCCTTTTATATCATTAGCACTCTGATAAGGTTATAGAGCTATCACGGAGAAGATTGGCCAATGGAGACAGAGATTCCAGTGCGAGATATCATGACTAGGCCGGTAATTACAGCTGATGCTGGCCTGGACATTTTAAGCGCTGCCAAAAAGATGGGCTCGGCCAACGTGGGCAGTCTGATAATAATCTCAGGCGACAAGCCCACCGGCATTCTGACGGAAAGAGATCTGGTTAAGAAAGTCATAGCCCAGGGAATAGATCCCAGAAGTTTAAAAGTGGCAGAGATCATGAGCGCACCAATAGTTTCCATTGAACCTGATGCCAGCCTACGCGAAGCTGCAGTATTGATGCTTCGCTCTGGAGTAAAGCGGCTGCCAGTGATATTCAAAGGAAAGCTCGTTGGTATAATTACAGATACGGATCTTGTCTCTGGGTCCTCCCTCGGTTTGAATGAGATTTTAAGCGATCTGCTGGAGATGCACCGAGAGAGCATTCATTTCGATCAGCCCCGGGGAGTGGTGAGTGGAATCTGCGAGGTTTGCAGTCAGCTCTCAGATACCCTGGAGAGCGTGAATGGAGAGTTGCTCTGCTGGAGCTGCAGGGACGTGAACAGGTAGAATACTATTATTGCTGGACAGCAGGGGATTAACGATGTTAGTGGAAGAAATTATGTCCAGAGATCCTCTATACGTCGAGGAATCTACTTTTCTGACCAAAGCGCGTCAGATGATTCGAGACAACCATGTGCGTGGACTGCCGGTTGTAGACAGCAAAGGCGTGGTTCTGGGAATCGTAACCAACCAGGATATGCTGCGCGTGACCTCGACCAAGTCGAATGTGACTATAGCGGGCTATATGGTGAAGGTCCCTATTGTGACGGGGCAGATGAATATCCTTGATGCCGCCAGGCTCATGCTCACGGAAAAGAGAACTTTGCTTCCTGTGGTCGAGTCCGGGGAGAAGCCTAAGCTGTTGGGTGTTGTCAGCCTCTTGGATGTGTTTATGAACATCGATTTGGAGACCGTGCCCAAGAAACAGGTATCCGAGATTATGACTACCAAGGTTGTAACTACCTGCCCCGATGATCCGGTAACTAAAATCTGGGACCTTATGGTCGAGAAGGACTACACGGGGCTTCCGGTGGTCAAGGATGACAAGCTCATAGGTATGATCACCAGATTTGATATGCTGAAAGGCACAGCCAGGATCGGCAAGGAGAGTGAGAGAAGGCCGGCGGACTCGATGATGATGCCTGTAGAGAAATTTATGAGCTCTCCGTTGTATAGCGTAAAGCCGGAAGATAGCGTGCGCAAAGCCATCGAGCTGATGCTCAAGCACGACGTGGGCAGGATGTCCGTGGTGGACAGCGGAATGCTCGTGGGAATTGTGGATAGGAACGATCTGATTAAAAGCTACCTTGGTGAATGAAGATGAGCAAAGGGCCAACAACGGGAAAAGATGTAACAAGGATTCCGCAAAAAAGCGATCGCATGCCTGTAGCCCCCGGATCGGGGGATAGAGGACCTTTACAATTCGACTCCCGGTCCGCCAAGCGGGCAAGCGATGTAGTTGGTGTAGCCTCACCGGACGTTGTAACCGTTCCGCCCACTACTACCATCATGAGCGCCATAAAAACCATGACCTTCTATGGCTTCTCCCGGCTTCCCGTCGCTGATCCAGGCACAAAGAGGCTGATTGGCTTTGTGACCTCAGTGGACGTGGTGGACTTTCTGGGCGGAGGACTGCGGCACAATCTCTTGCGGGAAAAGTATGGCGGAAACATCTTCACTGCCATAAATGCCGATATCACAGAGATCATGAGCACTAACCTCACCTACGCCAGTGACAAAGCCTCTTTAAATGACGTTTTGAAGCTGATGTACGAGAAGAACGTAGGCGGCCTTCCCATCTGCGATGAGGATATCCGCATCAAGGCCATAATTACAGAAGAGGACTTTGTGCGCTTTTGCCGGGGCCTGGATACCGGCCTTGCCGTGGAGGCCTTCATGAGCCCCCATGTGGTGACGGCACCGGCGCAGACCACTATCGAGAAGATGACCAGGATGATCATCCAGAAGGGCTTCCGTCGCATGCCCGTCGTGCAGGATGGAGTTCTCATGGGCATGGTCACAGCCTCGGATATCATGAAATATCTGGGTAGCGGAGATGCTTTTGAAAAGGTGGTTACTGGCGACATCGGAGAGGTGATGAATCAGCCCATCAAGAGCCTGATCAAGAGAAGCTTGCTTGCCACCGAGAAGAAAGCTGACCTGGGACAGGCGGCCAGGAAGATGATGGACAACGAGATTGGATCTCTGCCTGTTATGGACAAGGGATCCTTAGCTGGCATTCTGACGGAGAGAGACTACGTGAGGGCGTTAGCCGAGAACAGAGGAATTCTAGCATGATAATAAAAAAAGTTAAAGATTACATGAGCGCTCCCATTTACGTCATTGAGCGAAACGAGCCCATCCAAAGAGCCAGGAATCTGATGTTCAAGTACGCAGTTGGCAGATTGCCTGTAATGGATGCCGGCTTGCTGGTTGGAATCGTTACCAAGTACGACATCACGAATAGGCTCAACCAGGCGGCTCCTGAGTGGCGCAGAAGGCCCATAGACAAGGTGCCCATTCAGGTGGTAATGACGGAGAAGCCCATCACCATATTCCCCGATGCCACCATGCCTCAGGCAGCAGAGCTTCTCATAGAAAACGGCATTTCCGGCCTGCCGGTGGAACGCGATGGTGAGATCGTGGGCATGATCACATCTCGGGACATAATGAAGTACTTCTCCGAGCAGGATCTCAAAGCGACTGTTGGCGACATGATGAGCAAGAATGTTCTCAGTGTGCACCGCCACCATACCATCGGCCACGTCCTGGAAGAGATGAATGTGCAAGGCCAGAGCCGCGCCCTGGTCTACGAGGACAATACGACTCCGGTGGGCATTGTTACCCGCTCCGGTCTTACCTTCTCTGAGATGATGGGGCCGAAGGACGAGATGGAGACCAAGAACATCAAGATGACCAGAAAAGAGAGCACCGCCGGCAGAAAGCAGTATCGCTATGTAAAGCAGATGCCTTTTGTGGCGGAGGACATCATGACCTCGCCCATTTTTACAATCGGCTCGGAGATAAAGGCCGTGCAGGCGAGCCAGACCCTGGTGGAGAAGAATATCATTGGCATGCCAGTGATGGACAATAATGAAGTGGTGGGCTACTTCTCCGCCGATGAGATCATCACAGAGGTTGGGAGGTGGAAGTAATGCAGGTAAAAGACATCATGAGCGAGCCCGTTACCATCGACAAATCGGAGAGACTGGGCCATGCGCTGGATCTGATGGAGAAACATGATCTGCGCAGGCTTCTTGTCACCAACAAGGACAAGATGGGCGGCATAATCACCATGAGACAGATTGCTCGCGTTCTGGGAACGCGAAAATCCCTGGGAATGCCTGCCTCCTCTCTGCATGTGGCGTCTGCCACCATGGACTCCGTAATCAAGGTACTCCCTGATATGGATGTGCAGGATGCCACGGTTCTCTTGCAGAAGACCGGCGTCCTGGCGGCTATGGATGGCGAGAAGGTTCTGGGCTGGATTCGACCTAGAGAGATACTGGCGGCCGTAAATGTAAGCGGTATGGCATCCGACGCCATGCGTTTTCCCCTCACCTCCAACCCCAATGACCGGCTGGTTCATGCTCGGCGCATGATGCTGGATAGAGGCGTTGGAAGGCTTCCTGTGGTAGAGGGTGGCCGGCTGGTGGGCATAATATCCGAAAGAGATGTGGCGAAGTCTCTACGTGCCTTCCGGGATCTGAACGATACTGCCAGCAAGCAATACACGCGCATCTACAACATCCTGGTCTCCGATGTGATGACTCATGATGTGAAGTACGTCTATGCCGATACTCCTCTGGACGAGGTCAAGAAGATAATTCTTACCGAGAACAGAGGCGGCCTGCCCGTTCTCAATCATAGAGAAGAGGTAGTGGGCATGATCACCAGGCGGTCCATCTTGGATTATCTGGTGAGGACCGGATGAATCTGGCAAGAGTTGCACAGAGACTGGGGATTGCACAGAGCAGGCTGCAAGGCCTTCAAGAGACGGTAATCAGAGAATCTGCCTGGCCCGAGCCTCGGTTGCTCCGTTTTGACAAAGAGACCTCGGGGATCGAGGCCGGGACAGTTGTTTTTGAAAACGGCGAGATCGTTTTTGGCTATCCTAAGATCCGCCGTCCCCTCATGCTTGCTGCGGCGATAGATAGGCATTTTTCTGATCTTGTGGCAGTTGAGGAGAAGATGAACGGCCATAATGTGCGCATCCTGTCTTTAAACGGAGAGACGGTGGCCCTCACAAGAGGCGGGTTTATCTGTCCCTATTCCACAGAAGTGGCGCGCCGGATCGTGCCGGATGCCGTATTTGAAAAGCACCCTCTGCGGGTTCTGTGCGGAGAGATGGTGGGACCGGAAAACCCTTATGTATCCAAGGACATATATCCTACGGACAGCATTGACTTCTATCTCTTTGATATAGCCGAAAAGAACTGCCGGAGAACTCTGGGCGTGCACAGGACGCATGAAATGGCAGATGAGTTCGGCCTGAAGGCCACGGCTTTTTTGGGTGAGTTTCATAAGGAGAGCGCCGCAGAGAGGATCAAACAGATCGTTATCAAGCTTGGCCGTCAGGGGCGAGAGGGCGTGGTCATGAAAGACCCGGAAAATATTGTGGCACCGCTAAAGTACACCAGCTCCAGCACCAATTGCAGCGATCTGGCCGTGGCTTTTCGCTACTATAATGACTATGCTCTGGACTTCTTTGTCTCCCGGGCCGTGCGGGAGGGCTTTCAGTCTGTAGAGTGGAACGAGTCGGAAGAGGAGAGAAAGGCGAGGGCCCTGTCTTTGGGAGAGAGCATTCTTTTGCCGATGGTCGACACCATAAAGAGAGCGCAGCGGGGCGAAAATATCGTGCAGGAGGTACAGATCCGGGTGAAAAGCCTGCAGACGGCCAGGGAGTTTGAGTATCACCTGCGCAGAAGCGGAATTCGAGCTTTATTCGAGCCGCCGGAGCCGGATGATGACGGCTATCTGGTAAGAATCACAAAGCTTGTCATGAGCACAAACGATAAAACCCAGGCGCTCCTGGGTGGAGAAATGTGGTAGAAGGCCAGAGCTTATGAGCGAAATTGCAGATATCGAGATGCAGGGCCATCTCATCGACTCGCAGATCCTTACAAGGGTCCTGGACAAGATCATGGATATGGGCGGCGAGTTCGAGATTAAGAACTTTCAGATAGGCCAGAAGAAAAACGATAGCAGCTACGTGCAGATAACCGTCACCGGCGAAGATGCAGTGCATTTGGACCGGGTCCTCTTGGAGCTGCATGCTCTGGGGGCGCGCCTCGTGGAGATGGAGGACGTTAAAACCGGCATTTCTCCCGGGGATATGGTCGTTCCCAGGGGCTTTTACTCCACAACCAATCATCCCACTTACGTGCGCTATCAGGGCTCCTGGGTGGAAGTGGAGCACAATCACATGGACTGCCTCATCGTGCTGGAAGACGGGCGGGCCCTGTGCACGCCCATCGGTCATATCAAGAAGGGCGAGCGTGTGGTCATCGGCACCTCCGGCGTCAAGGTCGTGCCACCCGAGCGCCCGCGCGAGAAGACCTTCTTCGGCTTCATGTCCAATGAGGTCAGCTCCGAGCGGCCCAGCGGAGAGCTGGTGCGCCAGTTAGCAGGCGAGATCGTGCGCACCAAAAAGGCGGGCGGAAAGATTGCGGTGGTCTGCGGGCCTGCTGTGGTTCACACGGGCGCAGCGCCCTCGCTGGCCAGGCTCATCCGGGAAGGCTATATCGATGTTCTCTTGGCCGGAAACGCAGTGGCCGTGCACGACATCGAGCGGCAGCTTTTCGGCACAAGTCTCGGCATGAACTGCTCGGGAAATGCCATCTCTGGGGGGCACCGAAATCACCTCTATGCCATCAGCGAGATCATGGCCAGCGGCTCCATCAAGAATGCCATAGCGGAAGGAAAGCTCAAAGGGGGCATCATGTATGAGGCCACCATGAAAGGCATATCCTACATTCTGGCCGGCTCCATTCGCGATGATGGGCCGCTTCCCGAGGTCATTACGGATACGGCGAAGGCCAAGGATGCCATGGACAAAGCGCTGCGGGGCGTGGATATGACCATAATGCTGGGCACCATGCTGCACTCCATTGCCGTGGGCAATTTGCTGCCCTCCTTCGTCAAGACCATCTGCGTGGATATCAATCCCTCCACCGTGACCAAGCTCATGGACCGGGGTTCAGCCCAGGCCATCGGCCTCGTCACAGATATCGGCATATTCCTGCCCCAGCTCGCTGAGGAGATCGAGAAGCTGAAGAATGGGCCGGATGAGAAGCCGTGCGAGGATAGGAAAACTTAAATTCACATGGGTCTGTGGTTTCCAGGCTTTGTGGGCCGCCGTGGCTTAGCCCGGTTAAAGCGGCTGATTCGTAATCAGCAGTTCATGGGTTCGAATCCCATCGGCGGCTTTTGTATTTTCGTATAAATTCATTTCAGCTTCACATCAACCTCAGAGGGGCAGACGATGATCTGCACCGGCTCTATAATGATATTGGAGGTGGCCACAGCACTTCCCCCTTGCATAGTGTTTATGGCGCTGACTGATATGTCATGAACATCTACGCTCAGATAATTTCCGGCATGATGTATATCACTATTATCAAGCTCTCGGCCACCAATGCTATCTTCTTGCCACTCCATTTTGGCGACCTTATCTGCGGATTTATCATTCCCTTTGCCGCTCACACTTATATCCTGGGAGTTTACCAGTCCCTGATAGTCTGGATCCCCATTCTGGGAGTCCCTGTAAAGCAAATCCCTCTGTTTTAAGGAGTTTATTGCCGACAGATCACGCACATCTGCCGTTGAATTGGAGCTATCCATCAATATCTCTTCCATCTTGGGGGATGTCGAGATAGAACCGGAAAGATCGGGACGCGAAGACAGAGTCTCTCGGCTAGACCAAGGAAAATAGATGGTATCCGCGCCGACTTTGAGCATGCCCAAGTCAGAATGGTGATGCTCTTGTAATTTATTAAGTTGTTCCAGGCCATTTAACTGCGGCTCAGCTAACGCTGGAGTCAAGAAGATGCAAATAAAGAGGATTCCCACTAACATCAGGCTAGTGGGTTTGGTCGATACCTTCATTTCAGTCCTCTCAGATCGGAGACGTTAATTACTGCTGATTGGCTACGATCTTAACGTTGTTAGTGGCGGAAGCAAATCCGAAAGCCATGGCCTCCCTATTGCCTACATTGATCTGATCTACATTGACCTTGATGCAGGTGTCCATACAACCATCAACAAGTAGCCCCGTATCCGGATCCTCTACCTGGCAAGGAGTGCATACACCGGAATCCTGATTCTTTTTGATCTCCAGGTTGTTCGTAGCACTGGCTACGGGAGTCTTCTGCCAAATGTTCCCAAATGCCAATGCCTTATCATTGCCCACATTAAGAGTGTCGATATTGGTGTCTTGAGCCTCCGGGAACCTTATAAGAGATCCATCAGTCTCAAAAATCCCAGTTCCGAGGATATCCACACCGCCGCTTCCAGCCAAGCCATAATTACCCTGCGCCATAGCAGGAACGGATAATATGGCTATAGCCAATACCAATACAACATCTATTTTTTTGATAATCTCACCCCATACATTCTTTAATATAGACGGATGTTAGCATTTATAGTATTTATATTTTTTGGTAAGACATACTAACTTAGGTATGACCTACAGTACATAAGCATCCAGATATTACCAAAATATCATGGTTTATTGCAGTCAAAAATAAATAGATAGAGCCTATTATCAGTATTATTATATATACAATATATATATATTTAAATCGATTAAGATACTATGATTATAAAATCCGAAAATGAGCATATCTGCCGAGAGAATTTAGGAAGCAAAAGATACGCCTAAATTTAAATATTAATAGAGTATAAATCAGGCATCGGAGAAGATCAGCTTGCGTACCTTCATGGTTGCCAGATCGACAATGGGCACAACGGCGGCCACAGGCTGGATATTCATCTTTTTCTGAAAATCAGTCTGAGACTGCCAGGTTCCGCTATTGATCACTGCTACTCCCTTGTACCTGGCGATCCCTACGGTGTGGACGTGTCCACAATGCAATATGGCCGGTGGCCGAGAGATAACATAATGGTCTTCATGCTCGGGCGCGATGGAGACGCGACCGCCGTAAATTGGTGCGAGATGCCGCCTTCTCAGCATCTCGATCATGGCCTTCTCCGGCGCGGCGTAAGAGATGCCAGGCAGGCGCAAGACCAGATCGTCAATGCTTCGACCATGGTAGATCAAGACCGATACCCCGCTTAAGGTCACCCAGGCGGGATTGCCCACAAAGAGCATGTCTTTTCGGAAATAACTCTGCACATCCTCAGGAAGAGAGGGCTGGGGCTCTGCCTGACGCACGATATCGTGATTACCGGGGGCAATGATCACCTTTATGCCCTTTCGTATGCCGTTAAGCCACTCTGCTGCGGCTTCGTACTGGGCATATATATCCATGATGGCCAGATCGTTCTGTTGGCCAGGATAGATGCCTACCCCGTCCACCAGATCTCCGGCAATCACTATGTACTGCACCTGAGAGGCGAGGCCGGAAGGATCGTCTACTTCCCCATTCAGCCACTGCAAAAATCTCTGCCAGGCATCGGCCATGAAGTATTTGCTTCCCACATGCAGATCGGAGAGGAGCAGAGCACACCCGCTTCCATTCTCCAGAGGAGCAGTTTGATTGGGCATATCCGGCCAGAGCAGAGACTTGACAAAAAGCCTTCCATTGCCATCGGAGGTGCCCGTGACGCCTATGACTTCGTCAGTTATAATGAGACCAGACTGCTCGTAGACCTCAGCATCCTTTTGAATGACGGCAATTATCATGCCGGTAGGATCCTCCAGCTCGATTACACGATTGCCTTTGGCGGTGTTTTTAATATCCATGACCATGCCGATGAGAGACACCTCTCGACCAGTTGTGCTCTTGCCCAGGGACTCGATGGGCCGGGAGTTGAGCCGTCGAGAGAGAATCTCCCTGATTTTTGAGTATCTATCGCGAAAATAGTGCACGAAATCGTCGTAATCGCCTACACATGTAGACCGACCGGTTATGTCGCATTTCAGTTCGGCAGACGAATCCTGCAAGCATGAAAACGATGAGGAAGGCAAGGATTGCGAGGAGGGCACATGCTCTGCAAAGGAAGAGCTTTTTGCAGCGGAAAAATCAAGATGACATGAAACCAGGGAGGTTCCAATTACTGCCACAGATCTATCCGTGCTGTTGATGATGCGCTGCAGCAGCTCCTCTTTGCTGCCGGGATAGCGGCAGATGATCTCCAGGGCCTCCGGCTCCAATTGATAACCCTGCTCGGCAAACCTCTGCACGATCTCTCGGTCGGCCGTTTTGCTCTGGGGCTTGCGACGGGGTGATATCTGCTGCATCGAAAGGAGTATAAGAGCCTACCAACTGATAAATCTGGTTGATGAAGATCGCAGAGTGGTTTGACAATTTGCCTCTTCCGGGCCTGGTCAAGGACATAATTTTCGTGGTTGTGGTAGTGGGTGGCATATCCCTGTTATCTCAACTGTTATTGGGCCTCTGGACGCCTATGGTTGCCGTGGAGTCGGGAAGCATGGTGCCCAACCTCAATATTGGAGACATTGTAGTAGTTCAGGGGGCATCGCGCACGGATGTGATTCCCTGGGATGAAGCTGAGAAGACCGGCTATAAAGCCTTCAACAATCCGGGGGATGTCATACTCTACAGGCCCTATGGCAAGGCTAGCATGAATCTGCTGGACCAGTTCAAAATGCTTCTTGGATTTGCTCCCGGCAAAGAGAAGGCTACGCCCATCATTCACCGCGCCCTGCATTATGTGAAGGCAGGAGAGCCCATGTGGGAAGGCGGCCCTGCCGCACCATTCTCCGGATATATCACTAAAGGAGACCACAATGAGGTGATCGACCAGATGGCAGGTCAGATCTTCGGCACGGCTAAAGCATCCTATGTCGAGACGAACCGGGACGAGATTATGGATGTAGGCAGTGATGTATACCTGGATAAGAAGACAGGCCTGCTCATTTACAAGACTGAAAACGGTACCTTTGTAGGCGAAGGTATCAGCTTCCTCACGCCCGTAAAGGAGGAATGGGTCATTGGAGTGGCAAGAGCCAAGATCCCGCTAGTAGGCTACGTAAGGCTTCTGCCCAACATCATCTTCGATGAGATTAAGAAGCTCATCAGCTAGGCTTTTTGGCCTGCATGGCAAAATGGTCACGGTGAAAGGGCAGAAGATCCATGACCTGCAAGAGATCCAGCCCTTGCATATTTTTCATCTCTGCCTGAAGAACTGCCTGCGGGCTCGCAGTTGCATCCACCGAACGCGTCTTGAGCATGAGAATGAGATCACCGCCTGGCTTAAGGTAGCGAGCGCAGTTTCTGGAAGCAATCTCAGCCTGATTTCGCTGAGCTACGTCCTGATAGACCAGGTCTACTGACTCGACAAGAAAAGCATACTCTTCGGGCATGGCTGCGTCAGCGAGGATGGGCACTATATTTTTGCGCCTCTCGCAAAGCCGGACTAAATCGCGCATGGAGCGAGGCGAGAACTCCACAGCATAGACCAGTCCATCGCGAACGATATCGCTGACGTGGCTAACTGTGGTACCCGTGGCCGCCCCCAGATAGAGGACCATAGCATCGCGTGCCAGTACGGGTCGCGTGCTGCGACCCTTGAGCAAGAGGGCGGCGAGCTTGGAGCGGAAGGGGTCCCAGAGCCGGTAGCCTTCCAGGATGCGTTCCCCATAAACGGGCACGAGGTCATCTGATCTGGTGGCCAGTCTCTTTTGCCCATCCACCTCTAAGATAAAGACTCCGGGTGAGATTTCCTCGGGTGGCATGGATATGCTGGCCTCTAGAGCTCTTTGCCCATGGAGGTCGTGGTGAGTTTGACGTGCTTTACGCCCTTTAGAGACATCATCTTCTCGGCGGCCTTTCTCACATCCTGACCCTCGCCCCGCAAGACGATAACCTCCAGGCAGTTTTCGTGGTCCAAATGCACATGCAGACTGGACTGGATAATGCCTCCCGCTTCATGCTGAATCTCCGTCAGGTTCTCTGCCAGCCCGCGTTGACCATGAGAATACACGAGGGAGATTACGCCTACCCTCTCGCCCTGCACATCGCTCATCCACTCGTAATGTACGATGTAGTTTCTGATGGCATCTCTGATGCCCTCCGAGCGTGAAGAGTAGCCTCGGTGCAAGATTATCTCGTCAAAGCGGGAGAGCAGCTTCTCCGGCAGCGAAACGCCGATCCTCATTAATTCTTGTTCCATATATAATCGCGGTCAATATGCCGGTGTTATTTAGTAATAAACTTAATGGAGAAAAATGAACCATAAAGGTTTTCCCTGGGCATGTCAAAAAACAATAGCAATATGTCAGATATCGCGATTATAGGAGAGAGAACCTATCTCTATGAAAAGCTCTTCGCAGATTTAGGAGTAAGCGTTCAGTTTCTCTCGCCCGGCATTCTGGGCAGCCCCTTTCTGCCCAAGTTCAAAGCAGTCATAATTCCCACGGGCTTTGCCAATCCCCTGTACTCGAAGACTCTGCCGGCACTGCGAAGGGTAAAGTCGAATATAGCCGACTTTGTGAAAAATGGAGGCGTGCTGACCGTATTCGGCCCTATGGTCCCCGAGCATGATTACGACTGGCTGCCCGTGCCGCTCCGCTATGTCGGCGAGCTATCCTCCCGGAGCGTTGCCGCCTCCGAACACGAGTGCTCTTGCTTGCTTTGCACCAGCACTCCGGAATGTGACGGCTACCTGATTCCAGGCGAGGGCTTTGAGACCGTTTTGAAGGACGAGAAAGACAGAGCCATCCTGGTCAGGGCAAGTTTTGGAGAAGGGCTGATCGTAGCCGCCTCTGTGCATGAATTTCCTGCCGCCGAGTACATAAAGTGGGCTTTAAGCCGGGCGAAACCAGCCAAACTTTGAGGAGATGATGGTCATGCAAGAAGAAATGCCCATGAATGAAGAGATGCCTCTAAAAAAGAAGAGCATGCTGCGTGAAGAGATCGAGAGCTTGCTGCGCGAGAAGGGAATTACGCTGGAAAAGCGGATAACGGTCATGAGCCTGGATACCGGCGAGGCCTATTACTTCAATGATTATCCTGAGGCCCTGCAGTTTCTCAAAGAAAAGAAAGGCCGGTGGTACCTGACAACGCCGGGAATCAGACGCGAGAGATGATAGACAAATCTATAATGCCACTTTTTGCTGCCTGCAGATCAAATATAGTACAGTGCAATCTTCGACCGCCTCAAGATTAAGACAGGCCTGCTGGCGGAATTGGCCACATCATAGGCGGTGCTTCCGATCCTTCCCTTCTTTATGGCCACTGCACCCTGAGAGCTAATAGCAATAAGAGAGACATCCTGCATCTCTGCTTCATAGCGAATGGCCTCCACGGGATGTCCCACCACCACCTGGGCTTTGACATTCATCCCTTCCTTGCTTAGTTCTAAGAATAGCTCATTGATCTTCTCCCTGGCCTGGGCAACGTTGGCCTCAATCTCTTCCTCCGTCTCGCCTTTGGAGACGACATTGAGAAGCAAGAGCTCTCCAATTCCCGGCAAGCCCTTCAGGAAGGAGAGAGCCGCCTCGGCAGGTTGAGAGAAGTCGGTGGGAAAGAGCACCCTGGCAAAGATCTTCTCGCAATGCTCTTTTCGGTCGGCGCTCTCCAGATCCGTATAGCGCATGATCAAGAGGTGCGTATTTCCATAGCGCAGGACATTTCGGGAGGCGCTTCCCAAGAGTACGCTCCTAATGAGACTCTTTCCCCGCGCCCCCATGGCTACGAGGGTGACCTTCTCATCCTCAGCCACCCTCTGGATGGCACTGGCCACCTCTCCCTCCAGAACAGTCACGGCCTTCACTTTGACGCTCACCCCAGGAACCTTAAAGGCGCTCTTCATCTCAGTAAGCCTCTTCTCGGCCACTTTGATCTCGGCAACCGGATCCCAGAACCTGGTAATAGCCGGCCGGGCCACAACGTTCAAGAGTACAACCTCTTTTACTCCAGGAATTACGCCAACGCACTCGATGACCTTTTTCGCATGATTTGAAAAATCAGTGGGAATTAGGACCTTTTCGAACATGAGAGATCACCAAAGGATAATATATCATGCCCATAATATTTCAAACTATTCTACAGGGTTTCACTCTGGCACATAAGCAAATCAAAATTAAAAAAGAGGGGTCCCAAAGGACTGCTCCTCTACTTCCATCAGCTCTCTCCAGGTCGACTTGCACTTGCAGTCCAAGCTCTGGAACGGCGCGACGTCCTGGGAGAGAACGTGCGTCCGAATGGCCTCGGCTACGGCATCATCACACTCTCCGCAGTTATGCGGGCCGCGCCTGGTTCCAGCGCCCACGGGATCGCAGACGATGGGGCCCGGCACGCTTTTTAGCACCTCCAGGGCCGACCAGAGCCAGGGAGGCCGAAACTCGCCTCGCTCCCACATGCGCTCCACCACAGTATTGCGCTGCACATTGCAGAGGTTGAGAGATAGAATATCCGCGTGGTCTCGAGCCGCCCGGGCAGAGGCTATTGCGTCTCTCATAGCCAGGCCTTCAGAAAGTAAGGGGGGCTTTAGCAGCAGGTAGGCCTTGACTCGCCCGCCCTGCCTGTGCACGGCTTCGGAGGCATCGGCAAAGTCCTGGAAGGTGAAGCCCTTGCGGATGGCGTTCTCCCGGATGAGGTCGCTCGCCGTCTCCAGACCAATGGCAAATTCGGTAGGCAGATGAGTGAGGCATATCTCAACCGTCTGGGGCGTTACATACTCGGGACGGGTCTCTATGACCAGCTTCTTGATTCCCAGTCCTTTTAGCCTTTTTAAGATCTCATCGCGAGCCTCCACCGGCATCTCGACCGGGTCCAGGAAGCTGCCACTGGTGTAGATCTTGACCACAGAGACTTCCGATGAGGACCTCTCCATGGCGCATTCGAACTGGGCGATCAGGTCCTGAGCTGTGGCCGGCGCTCCCTCGCTGGCATAGCCGCACATGGTGCAGCGGTTCCAGCGACAGCCCACTGTGCGCAGGATCATGGTCAGGGATTCGGCTGGCCGACCGTCCTGGAGGTCCTGCGAGCGCCAGGTGGTAACGGGCCTTCTCAGATCCAGCACTCTTTCTTTTGCCATTGTCTTATCCCAAATACTGCAGGGCGCTGATTCCTGCCGATGCGCCTGTGCCTACGGCGGTGGCCACCTGCAGCCTTCCGCCTGTCAGGTCTCCGGCTGCGAAGACTCCCGGCAGGTTCGTCTCCTGGTTGAGCCGGTTGACCTTCACGTAGCCGCCGGGCGTCATCTCCAGGCCAAGGGCTGCTGCCAAATCGGTGTTGGGCTTCATGCCCATCTCCACGAAGACGCCGTCCGCCTTCAGGGAGCGGGGGGTGTTGCCGACCTTATACTCCACACTGGAGACGAGCTGGTCTCCCAGGATCTCCGTGACCTCCGCTCCGAAGGAAGCGGTGTAGTTGGACAGCTTCTTGATACGGTCCAGATAAACCGGCTCGGCCACCAGCTTCTCTCGCGAGGAGAGCAGATGCACCTTGTCGGCGATGTTGGCTAAGTAGAGAATGGCCCGGGCAGCGCCATTGCCGTAGCCCACCACGGCCACCGCCTTGTTACGAAAGAGCGCCCCATCACAGTGCACGCAGTAGGACACGCCCCGTGCCGTCAGCTCCTTCTCGCCAGGAACGCCGATGGCGCGATGGCTGGCGCCCATGGCCAGAATGATGGCTTTGGACTCGTACTGCCAGTTCTCCGTCTTGAGGCGGAAGGAGTCGCGCAGAGGCACGATCTTCTCCACCTGATCCGTCTGGTTCTCCGCCCCGAACTTCTGGGCCTGGGCCAGCATCCTCTCTGAGAGCTCTATGCCCTGAATGCCATCCGGAAATCCGGGGTAGTTTTCATAGAGGCCGCCCATGGACTGCTGTGAGCTGTAGATATTGCCCAAAACCAGCGTCTTCTTTCCGCCTCTCGCGCAGTACATGGCAGCGGTCAGCCCAGCCGGGCCTGCTCCTACTATGACGACATCATGCAAGCGAATATCACCATAAAGAAGCCCCCTTCAAGGTAGATAAAGGGTATGTAGCCCGAGAGGATGGCGCGAGGCGAGGCTTTTTACCCGCAATGTTTTTAGACTAGAAGGTGATTGTAGGGGATGCTTCGTGAAACACGATAGCGCCGATAGTGTAGCGGTTATCACTAGGCGTTGCCAACGCCTAAACTCGGGTTCGATTCCCGATCGGCGCATATTTTTATTAATATTATATCCACCAGGGATGAAATCCATGAACTAAGGCTTCCTACCAGCGACCATGAAGCCTGTGTAGGAACAGAAGAACGCTCCGCGAGAGTTATCATCCATAAGTTCTCTTAGCCATTCCTCAGCTTCAGAACTTGACACCAAACCTAAATCCAATGCCCTTTCTGTATTTTTAGACAGATCGAAAACCCTTTCTGCAATGTCAAAATCCGTTACTACCAGAGTGCTGGGGCATATCAAAATATCATCGAGCTCCAGCTTCATGAAATGATCGTACAGATAGCGCCCTATCCAGCCGCTTCTAAAGGTATCGCACCAGAGGTCTACCATTTTACGAGTGACCTGTCGGTTCCTGGACCCGATGGTGAAGGTGCCCCAATCCGGTTCGTAGGCCACAATACGGCCGCCAGTCTTGGCAGCGTCTGCCAACATGAACTCAATGGCAATGTCGAGGTCTTTTGCTCTCGACTTAGCCGCCTTTAGCATGGTAAGGCTCATGTCCACTGCCACAACGCGTCCAGAGCTTCCCACTATTCTGGAGAGAGCGATTGCATCGAAGCCGAGACCACAGCCCACCTCCAGGATCTTCGAACCGGTCCGAGCGCCCATAAGGTCGATGCTTTTTCTTTTGTAATCCCGGAAGTAGGACATGGAGTTCAACATGCTCAGGCAGGAAGCAAAAAAGGTGGGATCAGATGAACGATCTATGTCTGAGAATCCGCTAGAGAGGCAATCCATGATATCACGGAATATAAAAACAATTGATCATGGGAACGTGGGGGTTCCCACACGGGGCATGCTGGCTGAGCTGGGGATGCTCACATCGCTGCCGCTCATATCGCTTCGGGAAGAGGAAGAAGGCCTCGATTCCGGTAGCTTGGTGCGTGTTAAATTATTGGCGTCGCGAAGATTCGGCATATCCTTGGGAAGATCCGCGGGGACATTCTTCGAGACGGTTTGCAGCGACATTTCTTGCCTTCCACCATTCTTGCGAGAGACGGCAAGAGAGGGCGAATCCGCTCCGCTGAAGGTTCCGGCAACGTCCATGGAAACGGCATCATCGGGCCGCAAGATTAGATCCAGGCTCTTGAATGTGGACGAGGCCCCGCTCGCCGGATCAAGGGTGGTCATCAGAAGCTGCAGCGTTCCCGGCTTGAGATTTCCCAGAGTACTCATGCGGAAGTCTCGCAGTGCCGGATTCATGGAGATATTGATCCTGCCGGATGGCTCGAGTTTCAGGCCGTTAAGGGTGATTCTCTGATAATCGGTATCTATTGAGATTATGGGGGAGAATTGGCGGTTGGCTCTGATGCTTACATTATATGCTTCCCCCTCCTGGAAAAGATCCAAACTCTGCTGCTGGCCCTGCCCCAGGTCAGGGACTGAAGAGGCCAGGGCAAAGCCGGGGGCGATGATGGCAGTATCAGCCTGATTCTTTTGGCTGCCGTTGGCGGTGCTGTTGATTTCAATGGCCAGGTGAGACTCTTTGATCAAGGCCAGGGGAAGCAGGATGACGGGAGGATGAGTGCTGCCTATGCCTGCCAGACCGAACTTGAGACTTCTGATCTCAGCCCCTGGGATCTCATTTACCATCTGGCCCGAATCCAGTAGACCTACCCTGCGCCCGCTCTCATCCGTAACCAGAGCGCTGGCCTTGCCGCTCTGCCAGATCTGAATATTTTTCAGAGAGGCATTACTGGCTGCAGGATCTTCATCTTTGCAGAAATCGCACTGCTGCTGCCCGAGGCGCGAGGAGAGGGAGACAATCTCCAGATTCTTGGTGCTGGCGTTGCCGGAATAGAGGCTGTTTGGCTCATCCGGACTGGCCGATGCCAGGTAGCGCCAGGAATTATTGAGCGTATCCACCTCGATGAACCTGCTATCCTTGGGCCAGTTATTATCATATACCAGAATATGGGCCGTGCCGTTACCGCGATCCTCAACAGCATAAGGCGTAATTGCGTGGCCCCCACTGCCATCGGGCAGATAGATGCCCATGACCCACCATTCTCCGGCACCAGATCCATTGCCAAAGGCCTCGGCTAGAGTATCCAGCACAGCCTGAGGGGACTCCAGCACCTTCTTCGATCCCCCAGGACTTGTGACCTGGGTGGTCCACCAGTAGCCTATCTCGCGCTGCAACAAGACATCTTGCAGAGCGAGATCAATGGCACTGTTGCCTCCAAAAAGGCTGGGACTTGTCTTGTTGTAGTACATAAGGCTGGATAGGACCGCGATGCCTTCGCAGTGTCCGAATTTCATAGCGGAAACTGCCTGATTCATCCAGCGCTCGGCAGGATAAGTGAGTGTGCATTTGCCACCAGCGGTGCTGGCGCAAACTCTGTCTCCGAACATGCGCTGCATCTCCGCCGCAGTCAGGTCTACGGTCACAGGATCATCGCCATAGTTTTGAAAGCTGAATCCATCGACATTGGGACGAAAACCGCTATCGTTTATTTCCGCTCCACCCAGAGAGACGCTGCTATTATTCTCGGCCCCCATTGCACCAAACATAGTCGCATATATAGATAATAATGCCATCACTGCAAGATATTGCTGCCTCATAGTTCCCCTTTCATTAGAAATTGATTAGCAGTTTTTCCTTGAGACATATACATCTTTTGCCGCAATATGAACGCAAAATTTAAATTTCAAGCCAGATGACGTGAGGCAAAAATAGAAGGGTATAGAAATGAAGAACATCTTAGCAATGGCATCAATGCTTCTGTTAGTATTCGCAGCTCAAGTCTTTGGGCTCGCCTACGGGACAGAAGAAGCAGCAACAAATGATTCGATGAACGCCACCCAGATTAACGAAACCATCAAAAACGCAACTCTTACTAATGAAACACTGGGTAATCAGACACTTGAAAATATAACTCTCATCAATGGTACACTTGAGAACGTAACTTTAGCCCAGAACGAGTCTGATCCGTTTGCAAATGCAAAGAACCGCAAGCCGAGTAGCAGATAGATCTTGGCAAATTTTTTTAGAAAATAGATATCGCCTTTTTTGCTTCATCGCATACTAATCTAATGATCGACTTATCCAATGATCAGCCTGCCTAACGTCACCAGGAATAAGGCCATAAGCAACCATCCTACAATGCCCTCCGCAATTCCCAGGTATTTATATCGCCCTCGCAGAGGAAGCCCTTTTGAATTAGCAGTGAAAGCAATTGTGCTGTAGAATAGGGATGCGACCATGAGCTGGTGGCCGTGAATATCATGAAAGCCTTCCACGCCCCTGCCAGCCCAATAAATTAAGGAGAAAATGAGAATTATTACCATTCCACAGAAAAGCGCATAGTGAGGGCGCACTCCATAGCCGCAGGTAAGCCAGGCCACCGTATCCAGAAACTTGGAAAAGCCGATCGGCTTACTAGCTTGATTTAGATAGCGATACTCGTAGTAGCATTCATTGGCATCATTGCTCTGGCCGAGGTCCTTATAATTCTTGATCAACGAGAGGTAGGCCGCAGTATCAAAACTGAGAATATCCTTTATCTGACTCCAGCTCACTATCAGCCGGTTGATATCTGCTTTGGCCAGATACAAGCGAGACCCATTGCCGAAGGCTGAGCCATCTAACAACATCCGGGTAATCTTTGTGCTATTCATCTTTAGATCGCCCTTAAAAGCAGCATATGATATATCTGTGGGTGCCTGGAATTGTGCATTGTCGAAATTAGCATCACTGCAAAATACGGAGTCATTGAAGAATACCGGCCCATCGAAATTAACATTTGAGAAAATAGCCATGTCGTTGAAGTTAGCTTGAGAAAATATAGAATCTGCAATAAAGCGGGATCGAGCAAAATTGGCCTTTCCAGAAAATTGCGTATGGAAAAAGCCTACGCCATTTGAATACTTTGTTGCATGAAAGTCTGCATTTTCCTGCAGCCACGCATCGGAGAAGGTGCAATAAGAATTAAACAGACTACCGTAAAAATAGATGCCTCCAATAAAGCGTGTTAATTCGAAGTTGGCATAAGCACCATTGAATTCCGAGAAGGCAAACTGAGCATCTTTCATAAATGTGGCATTATAAAAAGTCGCGAATTTATCAAACCAGACACTTTCAAAGTCGGCTACACCATTGAAATAGGCAAAATCAAAATTCCCGCTATCCGGGAAGCGAGACATATTGAAGGTTGCTTCTCCCAGGAAGCGGGTTGCATTGAAATTTGCCGCAGTCAAGAACTTTGTTTCATTGAAAATGGCATTCCTTTGAAAAGTGGTATTCTCGAAATTCACATCTCCATAAAACGTTACTCCTTTGCAGCTTACATTATTCCTGAATACGGAATTTGTTATTCTTAGGGGATGTTCCTGATCTTTATCCAAAAATAAGTCGCCTTTAATTATTACATGATCATAGACGGCGGGGCTATTATTTGCGTTTGTCATGACCTCTTGAGCAGATATCTCCTTTAGTTGAAAGGATTCCGAAAAAGGGAATGAATCATCCCAAGCTGCCCCGTTCGCCACTGCTGTTAGAATTACCACCAGCATCAGGCATATCCTCAGGATAGTTCCCCCCTCAAGCCCAATGCAACCCTCAAAGTATCTAAACGTTTCCGTATTTTATAATTATATTTTTTTCTCTAGTTTGGTCAATGCTATAGCTACATGAATTTTTGGATCAAAGACCCAATCGAGCTTGTTGGGGCACATTGACGCTGCCCAATACCTTCAGCCGGTAATCCTGCTGCAGCGTAGCCTTGAGCTTGCCGGAGTAAACACTGAGCGTGATCTCTTTGGTCCGGCCATATCGACCCTTGCTGATCACAATCGTATGCAATATGCCTAGCATATCCAGCTCTGCGATGAGATCCGTTATCCTGCGATGGGTCAAAAAATCGGTCTCAACCAGAGGACAGAGTTGTTTGTACATGTTGTAAACAGCACTGGTCGTGATGTTTCTTGTTCCCTGTTCCTCTAATAGAACAATGCTGTAGAGCACCAGTTTGGACTGAGTGGGTAGAGTCTTGATTACTTCTTCTACTCTGTCCTGCTCAATCTTTTCACGAGCAGAACGTACATGATCCTCGGCTACAATAGCAGAGCGAGCTCTTTCGGCTAATTCTCCAGATATACGCAAGAGATCTAGAGCTTTGCGAGCGTCTCCATGCTCTTGGGCTGCAAAAGCTGCGCATAATGGTATGACACCTTCTTGAAGAACACCTGGACTGAAGGAGAGCTTAGCTCTCTGCTCCAGGATATCCCTGATCTGTTCGGCATCGTAAGGCGGAAATATGATTTCATCCTCACCTAAAGAGCTTTTTATTCTTGGATCTAGAAACTCTGTGAACTTGAGGTCATTGGATATGCCGATGATACTGACTTTAGAGCGGAGCAGATCGGAGTTTACACGCGAGAGGTTATAGAGAACGTCGTCTCCTTTTCTCACTAGCTTATCTACTTCATCCAACATTATCACGACAACTTGTTTCTCTTCATCGACTGCATTTCTGAATTCTGCATAGACCTGATCCGTGGGCCAACCGGTCATTGGGATTTCTTTGTCAAAGTGTCTCGCGAGATGAGCCAGAATTCTGTATTGAGTATCTACTACCTCGCAGTTGATGTAGATTACAGTACACTTCATATCTCCAAAACTTGCTTCCTCCAGTTCTTTTCCTACGTACTTGGCAACTGCAGTTTTACCGGTGCCGGTTTTTCCATAGATGAGAACATTGGAGGGGGTTTCTCCTCTTAATGCTGGAACTAAAACAGATGCCAGGCCGTTGATCTGCTCGTTTCTATGAGGCAGTTGACTTGGCGTATAAGTAGGGCGCAGGACATCTCTGGACTGAAATATGCCTCCTTGCGCTAATAAATCCGCAAATAACCCTTTTGAAATAGATATCAAGATAATTCCCCTCGAACAAATTTTCTAGGTCTTGGGGGATATTAAGAGTTATGGTAAACACCCCTTTATTTCCAATGGAACTTTAACCCCCTACCCCATGATTTCCAGTGGAAAACAAATAAAAACGGCGTATTTTTTATGATTGATAATGAAATAAAAATGTCTCGTTGTAAGCTTTATTTTATTTGTATATAAACGTTTTTGTAGTAGAAGTAGTCTTTATTAACATTATTATTACAGATGATGTGCGTAGTTTTGTTCGCAAGAGAATTTTATAATCTAAATAGCTCTTTCAGTAATTTCCATCTGTTGTAAAGAATTAGCAGTCGCACATCGCGAGAGCGGTTCTTTTTCGTATCATACGGACTTTAGATCTATAACATTAAGTTTCGATTCATCTCATTACATCATTATTTGGGAGGTCAAGAGGCTCATCTATCAAGCTAGCATTCTTTTCTTTGCCACGATAAAATTCGGCTTGGTAAACCGTGCTTTTTT
>Ga0351898_1018_pt1 | contig 48906 bp, 52 predicted proteins | sample BONcelHT113001C5_FD_206873 | JGI IMG/M metagenome (GOLD analysis project Ga0351898, IMG submission 206873) | Enriched cells from coal bed in the Powder River Basin, Montana, United States - BONCAT cells T11 rep1 HSBNCT.T11.300.1.C5 ...
AATGGATGGGCCTGCCTGGATCATTGATATCCAGCCCGTACTTGCCCAGCTGCCGATCTCGAAGGTGATCTCCTGGATCTCAAGCAGCGCTTCCCGCCAAGCCAGAGCGCCAAGGATTTCGTTGGCTGGATGAAAAGCGGACCAAAAGACATTGGAACTGCCACATTTGAAACCTTGAGGATCTGCGAGAAGAGAGAAGAGTATGAATTACTGGGATGGAGGGTTATCCTTCTGGAGGCAACGACCCGAACACGCCGCTAACGGATCGCTCAACCGTTAAAGAAAAAGAGACCTACAGGAAAAGTAATAAATGGTTGCAACGCGAAAATCATCGAAAAATGTCTGAGGATCTCTCAGGGAAAGGGTAATAGATGAGCATGTCAAAAAAATGGCCAATAGGAGAACTCGTATGACTATGAAAGTAGAAATCAGGGATAACAAGCTCTTCATAGAAATTGACCTGGAAGAACCAACCCCATCGTCATCCGGCAAAACCCTTGTTGTTGCAAGTACACATGGGAATATCGTTACTACCGCTAAAGTTGATGATAAGCCGATCACCATCGGATTGAATGCTTATATTAAGCGTTGAGCAACCGCAGAGCTGCTCTATACTATGTGGCTGGCTCAGGTCGAGATGAAGGTAGGGGTGGGTTGTGTTTCTCGACCATCGGCCCTCGTTTGTGAGCTTTAAGAAGGGCCTCTGCTTAACTCGTTCGAGCATATGCCTGAGGGCAGCAGCGCTCGGCCAGTCCGTCTCACGGGAGTCTTTATTGGCCCTTGTGGATTTTTTGCTGGCGTTTTCACTTGGAAGCGTGCCAGTTCTTAGAAAGCTCAGTGTGTAGAGAGACATAAGGTTTGATTCTTACTGGTAAACTGGTGCGGGTTCCTGTCCCCCGCAAGCCCCCTATTAAATCTTTGATTTAATACCGGTATTAACCTCCAAGTTGCTTGCTGCGAGGTATTCATTTAAAAATCAGCAGATCCCCTCACACCCCCTCAGCACAAGCCCGCTCCTCGCAGCTCACGATCCGCCCGTCCCGCAAGGTGTACATCTTCTCTGCCCGACGGGCCAGATCCAGGTTATGCGTCACCACCACCAGCGTCAGACCCCTCTTATTCAGCTCTGAAAAGAGACCGAAGATCATCTCCGATGTGGCGCTGTCCAGGTTTCCGGTGGGCTCATCCGCCAATATGATTTTAGGATCGTTGATGAGAGCCCGGCCGATGGCCACCCTCTGCATCTCTCCGCCCGATAGCTGTCCAGGCAGGTGATCGCCCCGATCGGCCAGCCCCACCATCTGCAGAACCTCATCGATCCTCTTCTTGCTGCCATTCTTCTTGCTAAAGAGCAGGGGTAGCTCAATGTTCTCACGAGCTGTAAGCGTGGGCATGAGATAGAACTGCTGGAAGACAAAGCCGATGTTCTCCCGGCGAATCTTGACCAGGTCGCGCTCCTTTCGGCCCGCTATCTCGATGCCGTTCAGCCGCAGACTGCCGCTGCTGGGTGTGTCCAGGCAGCCCAACATGTTCAAGAGGGCGGTCTTGCCCGAACCGGAGGGGCCCATGATGGAGACAAACTCGCCCGCCTCGACGCAAAAGTCCACGTTCTTGAGGGCTTGGATCTCCTCTCTGCCCCGCCGGTAGACCTTGCATAGCTCCTTGGCCTCAATTATGCCGCTCATTCAAAGCCACCTCTGATTGCTTCCATGGGCGACAGCCTTGAGGATTTAACGGCCGGATAAATGCCGCAGACCAAGCCCAGCAGCACGGAAAAGCCCATGGCAAAGCCCACCAGCTCCGGACTGTAAGAGATGAGCGATCCGCCCGGCGAGTAGGGCAGCATGCCCTTCACGAAGCTCTCAATTATGCTTGAGCCCACCACCGCCGCCACAGTGCCCAGGATGCCGCCGAGAAGGGTGATGAAGACAGTCTCTGCAAGCACCATCTTGCCAATATCCCGGCCCGAGGCTCCAATGGCCTTCATCATTCCGAACTCCCGCGTTCGCTCATTCACTGACATGAGCAGAGTGTTGATGATGCCAAAGGCACTGATGATGAGAGCGATGGCTATTACCGTAAGCAAGAGCGAGCGCGCCGATCCGGCCAGGTTCATGATGGTGCCCATGATCTGGGTCATGGTGACCACCTGAATGTCCGGGATCTTCTCCATCTCCTGGGAGACGGCGGCGATGCGGCTTACATCCCCGACCTTGACGGCGATGGTAGTAATCATGCCTTGCTTATTGAAGATGCGCTGCGCCTCTTTCAAGGGGAAGAAGTGGAACTGATCATCCTGGTCACCCGTCCGATCCAAAATGCCCACAATGGCGAAGTTCTCCTTTTTGGGGCCCACAGGCAGCACCTTTCCCACACTCAGGTTCTCCTTGTCCGCCAGATCCCGGCCCACCAGCATGACGCCCGTCTCATTATCGGAAAAGAATCTGCCTTCAACCGTCCACCAGGGCTTGAGCTTTCTCGTCTCTTCCATATTGATGCCGTAGATGATATGCGGCGTGCTCACGCCGGTCTTTTCGTCCTTTTTCATAAACTGATGCAAAAGCATGGGGGCTGCCAGCTCTATACCGGCAATTGTGCTCACATTCCGATAATCGGAATCGGAGAGGTACTTGGGAATCACACCGCCATGCATGATCAAAGAGGCTGCCTCGTAGGGGCAGCCCTTGGGCACGGCCAGAATGTGAACGCCCAGGCTGTTTACCTCTTTGTTCATCTCCTTTTCATAGCCGGAATTCAGAGCCAGAAGGCTGAAGAGAATGGATATGGCGATGGCCACACTAAGAACGGTAAGCATGGTTCGGCCCCTTCTGCGCAGCAGGTTCTTGGCAGCCAGGGCAAAAAAGTTCATTGATAGACTTCTCCGCTGATCTTAACTATCTTGCCGATGATCTGAGGTTCCCCGTTCTTGAGGGTGACCTCACCATAGACCCTGGCATCTTCGCCGCTCTTCTGGGGTATGGCGAAGTTATTGGGCAAAATATCAACGTAAATGCTCGCCGTGCCGTCGCTCAGGACAAACCAGCAGCCTGCACCACATTCCAGCTCTATCTTACCCTCTACCACCACCATCTTGCCGTGATAAGCGGTCTCATTCTCTAAAATTTCGGAAATCTTCACTTCTTCCTGCTTAAGCTCGGCAGGTTCGTCCTTGGCCAGGACCGTTTGCATGGCTAAAGATGTCAATAGCAGCAGAAGCAATGATCCGGTTATTACGCATCGTCTCATCTCTTATCACCTTGATTCAATCAGATACTTTGACCATTATTGCGACAATCAACGACTTTTTTGCAGGGCAACGGGCCCCATCCTTGGGATCGATAACCGCTTTGATCAATATCAAGACGCTGTTTCTGTTTGCAAAGCAATACCCAGAGATTGCTGATCACAATTGTGAACAGAATAAATACGACGATTATCGTATATAAAGATTATGTCAGAATAATTCTCACTGCAGATAGTTTTCGATGCTGATCAGCTTCTCCACATCGCTCTTGCTGATTTTTGACTCCTGGACTACCTTCTCCTGCACCTCGATGGGTGAGCGGCTCCTCAGAGCCAGGGCCAGACAGTCGCTGGGCCGGGCATCTATCTCGCTCTGTTTGCCGTCACTCTTGATGGTGAGGCGAGCGTAGTAGATGCCTGCGTCCAGATCATCGATGAGCACATTAGTAATGCTGGCGGAAAGGCACTCCAGGACGGAGATGAAGAGATCATGGGTCATGGGCCGGGGCGACAGCTCCCCGGAAAGGGCATGATGAATGGAGACGGCTTCGGACAGCCCCACGAAGATGGGCACGATTCTCGATGCCTCATCCTCCAGAAGGACTACAGGTACAGGCGCGCTTCCTTCCGATTCGGCGATATAGACCCCTTTGACCCTGACAGGAACTGGTGCCACCATGATATCATCTTCTGTGCTCATCTCATAAAACTCCGGCGATCTAAATCTTTCTCATGCCATTCATTTTTTATCTATGCCAATTCTCACACAGACACCCTCGATATCCCAGTCTTTAACCAGCTTTCCCTGCAGTTCCAGACCCAGGCCCAACTGGAAATCTGCAGCTCGAACCTCGCTGGCAATATGCTCCTTCTTTTGCAGGGCTAAGTCGAGGATCGGCTTGCTCTCGATATCAACCATGGCCCGGATCTGATCTTCCACGCGCAGATCCAGCTCTTTTCTCATGTCCTGAATGCGGCGGATGATCTCTCGGGCATAACCTTCCGCCTCAAGCTCGGGAGTGAGGACAATGTCCACGTAGACGAATCCCCGGGAAAACTCAGCTGCCGGCAAATTTTGTGGCGGCAATTCCTTGATCGCCACCATCTCGGAGGTTATTTTATACTCCTTTCCTTCGTAAGATACCGTCGCCTCACCGCGGTCCAGTTGCCTCTTGACCTCCGCCGGATCGGCTGCTGCTATCGCCTCGACGACCATCTTGGCAACGCCCTTGTAGACCGGCCCGATCTTCTTATGAACGGGAGCGATCTCCAGGTCCATTCTTGGCTTTTCTCCGGCAGCGAGCACGGTTATCTTCTTGGAATTGGTCTGGCCCTTGAGAACATTTTCCAGGCCGTCCAGGTCCACGACCTCTTTGGCCGGAGCGATGACGATCTCTGAGACCGGCCAGCGCAATTTGCGGCCTCCTTTCTGGCGGGCATTGGAGGCGGCCATGGAAACCTCCCTCACCAGTGCCATGCTGCCTTCCAGGCGCTTGTCTATGCGCGCCGGATCTGCTTTGGGCCACTGGCACATGTGCACCGACCGCGGCGCGCCCTCATCCAGGCCTTTCACCAGATTCTGGTAGATGGACTCGGAGATGAAGGGCGTGAACGGAGCCATGAGCTTAGAGAGTTTAACTAAGACTTCATAGATGGTGGCATAGGCGGCGAGCTTGTCCGGATTGTCCTGCTCAATCCAGGTGCGGGGCCGCACCAACTGGATGTACCAACGGGAGAGATCTTCCAGTATGAAGTCGGAGATGGAGCGCACAATGCGATGCAACTGGTAGACCTCCATCTCTTTTGTGACATCCTCTATCAGACTGTTTACCCGGGACAGGATCCAGCGATCCTCGGGACGCAGACAGCTCTCATATTGGGATAGATCTGCCTTTCCGGCATCGAACTTATCCAGGACCATGTAGGGCAGCGCAAAGCGATAAGCATTCCAGAAGATGTTGAGCATGCGACTGGTGTTCTCCACGCCGTCCCAGGAGAAGTGCAGATCCTCCCAGGGTGCATTGGCTCCCAGCACATAAAAGCGCAGGATGTCGGCTCCGAACTTCTTGACAACCTCCTCCGGCTGGACGATGTTGCCTATGCTCTTGGACATCTTCCTGCCCTGGTCGTCTAAGGTAAAGCCGTGCATGAGAACGCTCTTGTAAGGCGCTCTGCCAAAGGAGACCATGGCGGCCCCCAGTTGAGAGTAGAACCAGCCGCGCGTCTGGTCGTGTCCTTCCGTGATAAAATCGGCCGGCCACCAGTCAGCGAATTCCTCCTCGTGGCTGGGGAAGCGTAAAGTGGCCCAGGAGGCTACCGCGCTGTCAAACCAGACATCAAAGACATCCGGCGAGCGCGACATTTTGCCGCCGCAGGGGCAGTCCAAAAAGACATGGTCCACATCCGGCCGGTGCAGATCGGCCAGCTTCTGACCACTTCTCTCTTCCAGCTCTGCCGCAGTGCCGATCACTTCCAAATGGCCGCAGGCCGGGCAGGTCCAGATGGGCAGGGGAATTCCCCAGTATCTCTGCCGGGAGATGCACCAGTCACGGGCATTGTTTATCCAGTCAGCGAAGCGAGCCGATCCTGCCCACTCCGGATACCAGGTTATGCGCGAGACCTCATCGAGCATCTTGTCCCGCAGATCGGATATTCGCAAGAACCACTGGCTGGTGGCGATGAAGATAATGGGCGTCTTGCAGCGCCAGCAATGTCCGTAGCGGTGCGCCAGCCGTCCTTGAGAGAGCAGCCTGCCCTGCTCCTCCAGATCGGCTATAACTTCGCTATCTGCTTCCTTGACATACAGGCCCTGATACTTCTCTCCTGCCTCTGCCGTGTAGCGTCCGTCTCCGCCCACGGGGCAGAAGATCTCCATATGATGTTTCATTCCCAGCTCGTAGTCCTCGAGGCCGTGGCCGGGAGCGATGTGCACGCAGCCCGTGTTCTCCGCCGTCACAAAGTCGGCGGCATAAACATTATGCTGAATCTCTTTTTGTCTGGGGACAAGGCTTCCCAGCGGATGGCTATATTTCAGCTCCTGCATCTGCTGGGCAGATAGGGTGGAAAACAGCTCGTAGTCTTGATAGCGGCCTATCTTGAGCACCGACTCGACCAGGTCCGAGGCCATGATGAGGATCTCGGCCTTTCCATCCTTCCAGGCCCGTACTTTGGAATATTGGAAGGTGGGATTCACAGCCACGGCCACGTTGGCGGGAATGGTCCAGGGCGTGGTGGTCCAAATAACAATGTAGGTGTTCTCTTCATCCAGAACAGGGAACTTGACATAGATGGAGTAGTCGGTCTCATCCCAGTACTCCACCTCGGAGTCGGCAATGGCCGTCTGGCAGCGCGGGCACCAGTTGACCACTCTCAGGCCCCTCTCCAGGAGGTTATTCTCATGCGCCTTTTTTAGAGTCCACCAGGCAGCCTCCAGATACTCGTTCTTGAGCGTCATGTAGGGATCTTCCCAGTCCAGCCAGGCTCCCAGGATCTTGAACTGAGCCGTCATATCATCTTTCTGGCGCAGGGCGAACTCCTTGCACCTCTGTATGAACTTATCTACGCCATAAGCCTCGATGTCCTTCTTGTTTCTAAAGCCGAAGGACTCCTCCACCTTGACCTCGATGGGCAGACCGTGCATATCCCAGCCCGCCCTGTCCTTGACCTCAAAGCAGTTCATGGACTTGTAGCGAAGCACTGAGTCCTTGATCACCTTGTTCCAGGCGGTGCCGAGGTGAATGCGCCCTGTGGTGTAGGGCGGTCCATCTACGAAAAAGAACTTCTTGCCGCCCACGCGAAGCTGCCGTACCTTGCGGTAGGTTTCTTCCCTCTCCCACAACAATCTGATCTGGTTCTCTAGATCCCCTGCATTATACTGTCCCGCCACCTCAGAGATCACTTACTGTTCCTCCGAAAAACGATTTGCCATCATGTTCCGCATCTATATTTAGCCTTTGTTGCCTTGCAGGAATATTGATATAATGACAGAGCGAACCATTCTTCAGAGGGGTTATTTATCAAAGAGGAGATCTGGATCGAGAAGTACCGGCCTGAGAAGCTGGACGACATTGTGGGCCAGGACGAGATTATCCGCCGTCTCAAGTCTTATGTAAAGACCAGAAACCTGCCGCACCTTCTGTTCTCCGGGCCGCCGGGCGTGGGCAAGACGGCAGCCTCCATCTCCATCGTCAAAGAGATCTTTGGGGAGACCTGGAGGAACAATTTCATCGAGCTGAATGCCAGTGATGAGCGGGGCATAGACATCATCCGCCACAAGGTAAAGGACTTCGCCCGCATGGCGCCTCTTGGTGAAGCCGATTTTAAAGTTATATTTCTCGATGAGGCCGATGCCCTGACCAACGACGCTCAGAGCGCTCTGCGGCGCACGATGGAGCGCTACTCGGCAACAACCCGGTTCATACTATCCTGCAACTACTCCTCCAAGATCATTGAGCCCATCCAGTCTCGCTGTGCCGTCTACCGCTTCAAGCCTCTCTCTGCAACGGCTGTCACCAAGCGCATCAAATTTATCGCGGATGAGGAGAAGCTGATAGTATCCGATGGGGGTCTTTCCGCCATTGAATATGTTGCCGGCGGAGATATGCGAAAAGCCATCAATGCCCTGCAGGCGGCTGCCCTTTTGGGCGATAAGGTGGACGAGGAGACGATCTACCAGATTACATCCACCGCCAAGCCGGAGGAAATTCGAAATTTCATAAAGACGGCTCTTTCCGGAGACTTCGTGGGAGCGCGAGCGGCACTGGACGATCTGCTGCTCTCCAAAGGTCTCTCCGGCCAGGACGTGGTGGTTCAGATTCACCGGGCAATGCTGGACTTGGATATACCGGACAGGGACAAAGTCAGACTGATCGACCGCATCGGGGAGATCGATTTTCGCATGACGGAAGGTGCTAACGAGAGAATTCAGCTGGAAGCTCTGCTGGCATACTTTGCCCTAAGTGCATCAAATATACCGTAAATGCACTTGAGCACAATTTGCTTCGCGGCCGCCATGCCTTTGAGACCTATTTGCTGGTTAATCGGGTGAGTGGCCTTGAGCCCGGACTCTATCGCTATTTAGCATTCTCTCACCGTCTCATGCCCATCGAGATTAATCCTGGCATGACTGATAAGGTCATGGAAGCCTGTCTCAGGCAGGCCATAGTGAAGGACTCGGCTGTCACATTCATATGGTCTTGTGTCATCTATCGCATGGCATGGAGGTATAGCGAACGGGCCTATCGGTTGGTTCATCTTGATGCCGGCCATGTATGCCAGAACCTCTATCTTGCCACGGAGCAGATCAATTGTGGCGCTTGTGCAATTGGAGCTTTCGACGACGAGCTTATGGCCGGATTGCTTGGAATTGATGGATTGGATGAGTTCGTCATCTATTGTGCAACAGTTGGAAGGAAATTGTAGGAACCAATCCAATATTTGTAACAATATATCCTAATTGCTATATTTATCTTTAATATCTCGGACATAAGCTCATGCAGGTGGCAAAGCACACCCTTTTTTTATTGGAAAATGCAAGTAATTGATGAGGTTTTGAGCATGTAGCCAAAGACGACATATGAGAAAGTGGTTTTCACACCTATTGGTTTTGTGACCAGCAACTTCAATGAGCCAGGAGATCCAATCCAAGGACCCTGAGGAACGCGGAATCTGTACTCTTTCTGGACGAAAAGCATGTTGGCGCTCTGGATGGTCTGAACAGGTACAGGTATCTCCTGGTTATCTATTACTTTCATCGCTCAAATGGCTATCGCGAGCGGGTCCATCCTATGGGAGACAAATCCATTCCAGAGCGCGGTGTGCTGGCCACAAGGAGTCCTTGCCGGCCCAATCCCATTGGAATCACAGTTGCAGAGATCCTCTCTTTGAAGGGTAATTTGATACGGGTGACAGGACTGGATGCCCTAAACGGGACACAGATACTGGACATCAAGCCTTATGAGGAGCACTTCGATACGCATGTGGGGATTGAGAAAGAGCGTGATCCGAGCTTTAAGCCAATCGATCATCTCGGCTATTGATCACACCGCAGCCTGCAACTGCGAACTTATTTATCCCTCCTATCATTTATTAATTGTTCATGCTTTGTACTAAAATTCGCGCTTTGTACCATAAAGATCTTAATGTAAGTCTCTTCAATTAATGTAAGAGAAAGATAAATCCAATTTGGAAATTTAAATAGTATCATTAGAAATTTTATAAATTCTTGGAGGCATTAAATGAAAAGAGTAAATCACATATATTTAATTTTTTTATTTATTGTGTTATTACCAGGATATCGTGGCATTTGGCAATGACTTCGTCTACCGCTCCCTCGGCAGCCCCGGCAGATTTTCTGGTTTCCGTGGCGTGCTCCGCGATCTAGTCCCGGGGAGGGGGGATCCATGGAATTTGAGAAATCCTGATCTCTTCCCCCGTTTCGTCGGCGACGTTAACGGAGACGGCATGCAGGACCTCGTCGCCTTCGACAGGGCCGACATCAAGGTGGCCCGCTCGAGCAATCTTCCCCCGTTGCCACCGCCCAGGGCACCGAGCAACCCGCGAGTCACGAATAGTACATCGACATCGCTATCGATTGCATGGAACGACAACAGCAATGACGAGGATGGCTTCATCATCGGATATTGGAAGAAAGAGGATGGCAGCACGAATAAAAAAGTCACCACTGTGGGTGCCAATGTCAAAACTCGTGTGCTCAGCTCGCTCGATTCGGACACAGAGTACTGTTTCAACGTCCTGGCGGAGAACCTCTGGGGATTCTCCCCTAATTCTGGCTATGCATGCGGCCGCACAAAAGTTAAACAGGTGACACCGCCGCCGCCAACGGAGACTGGGTTCAGCAACGTCAACGTCTTCAACTGCCATTCCGATGGGCGTCCTCTCAACATATGGACCCGTGACATCACTCAAAGTACCTGGGTCCTAAGGGGCACCGCACCGGCTTTGTGGAGCGAAGGCTCGTGCCCAGGCTCTGCGGCACCTTTCGTTGTCCTGCTCCAGGACGGGCACTATTTCTGGTTCGTGGCGGTGGATCCTCAGTTGATTGGCTGTGATGGACAGAACAATCCGGAATATAGTGCGTGCCAGCGCTCGGTGTACACCAGCCCGCTAAAAGGCAATGCGAACGGACCGGCTCTGCGGAATCTGATCAGCTGAATGGAGTCAAGGTTTATCAGGGGCTCAAGAAGAGTCGTCAGCGTGCGCGCCTATTCCTCAGGACGACGGATTCGCGGCTCGGGCCGCCACTGGCGAGAGCCCATTAAGGAATAGCGGCCAGTGGCGCATGGCTTCTGGTAGTGTAGAGGCGGATACAATCGAGCTTGCTGCCTGGGTGCGCCGCCTCCGTCTTGCTAACTACATTGCGTTGCTGGCATTTCCTTTCGCATGCCGCCGTTCCAGATAGCTTACTGCCAATAGCAGGATCAAAGAGACGGCCATGCCCAGCAGTGGATAGCTTTGACCCAGGAATAGGGCAGTTGTTCCTCCTCCCACGAGTGCACAGAGCGCTCCGCCCGAGGTCAGGCCCAGCTTTTCTTTATAAAATCCGGCAACTGTTGGCAGGAGCAGGCCGCTGGTAAAAACAGTATAGGCGATGAGCAAGGTCTTGATAATGCCGGGCATGGAGATGGCCAGAAGGAGGGCACAGGATCCAATGAGCAGGACCATGATCCGGGAGATGTTCATCAGGTCGGCTGGGCTTGCCTGGGGTCTTGCCTTTCTGTAGATATCGAAGGTAAGGATGGATGTGACCGTCATGAGGCTCGTGTCCGCCGAGGACATAAAGGCCGCCAGAAGAGCGGCGGCTACCAGTCCCACCATTCCCGGCGAGAGAAGTCCAGTCATGAGCGATAAGATGGCCCCTTCCGGTGGGGAGGCGGGATAAAGAGACCGGGAGAACACGCCCAGGGATGTGATGATAAATGCCAGCGGTATGAGGATGATGGCCGCGAATAATGCCGAAATCCTGGCCTCCCTCGGGCTAGTGGCAGAAAGCAGGCGCGAGTACATATCCGGGCCGACCAGATAAGCTGAGCCCACTACTATTATCATGGATAATACCTCCCATCCGCCCATTTGAGCCGAGGTGGGAAAGCTCTGGCTTAAAATAGGGCCGCTGCCAGCGGAACTGAGCGCCGCAAAAAATAATAAAACCATTCCCGTTATTATTATTAGAAACTGCACCAGATCGGTTCTCACTACCGAGCTTTGCCCTCCGTGCGCTGTGTAGAGAACGAATACCAGGGTGCAGGCAATCATAAACATTGTTCCGTCTCCTCCAAAGATGGCGCTTAGGACCTTGCCAGCAGCCGCTATCTGCACAGCAATTACTCCAATCCAGGAGATGGCGATGAGAAGCGAGGCGGCAGTTCTCACCCTCTCGCCATAAAAAGAGCCCACCAGTTCCGGCAGAGTACAATATCCCTTAGATCGGATCTTCTCCGCAAAAAAAAGAGATAAGATTAGCATTCCTATGGTGCCGGAGAGCATCCACCAGGCCCCCGGCAGTCCACTCCTAAATCCCAGGCCTGCCATGCCGATGGTGGAAGAGGCCCCCATAATTGTGGCACAGAAGGTGCCTATGAGCAGGACCGCTCTTATGCTTCTGCCCGCCAGATGAAAATCCTCCAAACTTCTCAAGCGTAGCCCCCAGGCTCCAATCGTCAGCATGGCCAGCAGGTAAACCACTATTATGATGGCGGATTGATTCGTAAACATATCTCCCTAATTGTAAACTAAACACCCAATTTTGGTTGACAATATCGCAAAGGCAATATAAATCTTTCCCAGAAAGCCAGGCAGTTTTTGGCAAGATCCGCCTCGCTCTTTTCTCGTTCTCATTCTACTTTTTTCGATGTAAATTCAAATCTTGTAGCAAAGTTGCAGCGAAAGCAATATAATCTAGGATGAATAATCTAGTATGCATAATCTAATGCAGTAATCCTATTAGAAAGATATTCAGGAAGGTGAAATCATATGCAGATGTTTGCAAAGGCGATATTGGTCTCGCTGGTAGCTGCTTTATTGCTGCCTATGCTCGCTCTTGGCGCGGGCGAGGTTGAGATGCGTCCCGTAGAAACGGTTGCAGAGAATCTCTTTAACAAAGGTATCGGAAATCCGTGGGTGGGCGGCGATCCCTTTGCATCGAGCATGGGAATGGGCGACAATCAGATGCAAAGTGCGCTTGGTCTTGGTTCAGACTACCGGATCATCGGATATCTGAATGTGACCTCTGGTTTAATTGTGGCAAGCGACAGTGGCAGTAGCCTGCATTTCACTCCGGGTCCGGGCAGTTATCCTGTTTACGGATACTTCAAAGCAAATAAAATGATTGGGATATTCATCGATTTTGGCTCGTCAGGCATGAGCATGTAGATCGATCTCCCTTTGGCTAGATGGCAAAGGCAGATGGCAAGGGCGATTTGCCGCTGCCGCAAATATTTTTTAGGAATTGCGCCTCGAATTTGCCTTCCGAAGTAGGAGATGAACCTATCCGATCTCATCCCCCTTAATCAAGAGCACCGGAATTGTGGACTGCAAGATAACTTTCTCGGCAACGTTCCCCAGGAGATATTTTTCTATCCCCGTCCGGCCCAGGCTGCCCATGATGATGAGGTCCATTCCCAGCTTTTGAGAAGCCTTGAGAAGCTCCTCACTAGGGCTGCCCTGGGCCACGATCTTTTGGCAGGAAACCTTCATCATCTGTGCTTGATCTTCAACGAACTGCGTTGCTTGTTGCCCCTCCTCTTGCATGAGCTCCAAAACCTTCTCTTTTAGTCCCGGCAAGGTCGCATATCCTGGCAGGTGGGCCAGGCGCAAGATCTCCATGACATAGACCGCAGTGATGCTGCCGTTTGCGCGGTGCGCGATGTCTATGCCTATCATTGCTGCCTTCTTGCTCGTATCCGATCCATCCGTTGCTATCATAATTTTTTTGATCATAGTATCCCTAACATCATTGCCCTTGGTGACTACTCCCGCCAATGAATTAGCCGGAATTTGCCATGAGTTAATCCAAACTCAGATAATTCATCATCCGCTTGGTTCTTTTACTTTTCCAAAGGGATAATAATTGAAGAAAGGAAGGTGCAGAAAAGATTGCTAAAAGAAATACAAAGATCGAAATAGATGGGGGGGAGCCAGATCAGTAGTCTGGCTCGTATTTCAAAATCTCAAGCTGTGATCTTGCTCTTGACGATGTACTTAATCAGCTCCGGCCCGATTCTGGCCTTCTTCTGAATCTGATTAGCTACCTCGTCCATGCTGGCACCGCTGGCAGCCAAGGAGCGGATATCTTCCATGGTGGTGTCGTCCACGGTGAAGTACTCATCCAAATCCTTTCTGTGGCCCCAAACATCTCCTTCCAGAAGTTCGATGCCCTGCATGTCCAGGAACACCTGGATGGCATTGGACATAGTCTTGCGGTAGGAAGGAGGTACTTGAATCATCCTCAGCCTGGGGCATCTCTGCATCAGATTGAGGAAGTCTACATTGCTGGCGCGGAAGGCCAGATGGACAGTCTTTTCATTAGGGTTGAGATTTGGAATCTCATTTCTTGCGCTGACAACTCTAAGTCTCATAGATTCTCCAATTTCCTAAATAATGTTTCCTAGTATTAATAGACGCTTTAGATGTACACATCTGTATAGAACGGTATCCTCCGTCCATATGCATGTTAACAAAACAAATCTCGCCGGCTTTTGAAGTACTAAATTTGACAAAACTGAGACTAAAATGAAATATAACATGACAAATATACTCGGCTGTCTGCAGAAAACATGTCAAGAGCAAAGCCTTGCGGTTTGCTCTTAATTCATATAATGCATCAAATGCATTTCTTACCTGAAGCTTTCTACATTCCAGGCCTACTATTGGCAATAATGAGAAGAACACAACTACGAAAAAGAGCAAATCTTTTTGAATTCAAAATTGGGAGTGCCAGCCTCAACTCATGCAAACATCCGTTGGACTACCGTTGGGTGATATAGCGGATCAGAGGAGGTGTTAAAGGAAAAATAGAGGGGTGAGTATAGGAAATAATCGGTGGAAGAGCCAGATAGGGGGTTCTGGCTCATATCTCAAGTCTCAAGCTGTGATCTTGGTTCTGGCGATGAACTTGATGAGCTCCGGACCGATTCTGGCCTTCTTTTGCACCTGGCTAGTCAGGTCGTCCATGTCGGTGCCTCCGGCAACCAGGGCGCGGATCTCTTCCATGGTGGTACCTTCCACGGTGAAGTACTCGTTCAGGTCCTTTCTGTGGCCCCACACATCTCCTTCCAATAGCTCAATGCCCTGCATGTCCAGGAACACCTGGATAGCATTGGACATCGTCTTGCGATAGGATGGTGGAACCTGGATCATCCTCAGGCGGGGGCATTTTTGCATCAGATTGAGGAAATCTACATTGCTGGCACGAAAGGCCAGGTGAACCATCTTCTCATTGGGATTTAGATTGGGAATCTCATTTCTTGCGCTGACAACTCTAAGTCTCATTCTTTATCACTCCAGTCGTTAATAGGCATTGATATTATTAATAGACACTTGCACTGCACACATCCGTACAAATCGAGTTCGACAATGCCAAATGTCCGCTAAAAATTAGTTTATCAGTTCTTATTCAAGATATCTGAGAATCGACCTGATCCATGCATTATTCAATGCGAAATGCTAACAGCTATCACACATAAACTATATGGAAAGTTATCACTTGTTACGTGGTTTGCAGATGTGACCATATCTGCTATATCCTTAAAAAGTTGGCCCTTCAATTCAGAAAAAATTACATAATTTCTGGAGGGATTGTGCTAGCATAAGATAAGAAAGCCCTTTTCATTCTCTCCTTGCCATTAGCTTTATATAGCTTATCCGTGGTTGTGCTGGAGAATCAAAAAGCAAAAGGCGATCCCCTGAGCTGAAATGATATTGCTGCATTCATTATACCCGTTGGCAAATTAAATCGATTGATGGAGCCCACTGGCAGATATATTGAGAATAAAGCAGATCTGTCTGGCTTGAGGGGCGAAGGGGTTTTAAAGAAGAGGGACCGTATAGGAGAAGATCTTCATGGGCAGGGTTAAGCTTACAGACACGGTTTTTAGGGATGCTCACCAGTCTCTTCTGGCCACCAGGATGAGGACCAGGGACATGCTACCCATAGCGGAGAAGATGGACCAGGTTGGTTTCTTCTCATTGGAAACATGGGGCGGAGCGACGTTCGATACCTGCATTCGGTACCTGAACGAAGATCCCTGGGAAAGGCTAAGGGCATTAAAGAAGGCCATGCCAAATACTCCGATGCAGATGCTGCTTCGCGGGCAGAACCTGGTCGGATACAGGCATTATGCCGATGATGTAGTGGACAAGTTTGTGCAAAAGGCGGCCACTAATGGTGTTGATATATTCAGGATCTTCGATGCCGTGAACGACATTCGCAACATGGAACGATCGATAAAAGCCGCGAAAAAGATGGATAAGCACGTTCAGGGCGGCATTAGCTACACCATCAGCCCTGTGCATAGCAATGAGCTGTTTGCGCAGTTTGCCGTGCAGCTCTCAGAGCTCGGATGCGACTCTATCTGCATCAAGGATATGGCCGGACTGATAACTCCTCAAAATGCCTACGACCTTATCCGGGCTGTGAAAAAGGAGGTCAACCTACCGGTGAATCTCCATACGCACTGCACCAGCGGCATGGCCCAGATGAGCTACTTCCATGCCTGCCAGGCAGGAGTCGACATTCTGGATACGGCTATGTCGCCCCTCTCCGGCGGCAGCTCTCAGCCTGCCACAGAGAGCCTGGTGGCATCGCTGCAGGGAACGTCCTACGACACAGGTCTGGATCTGGAGCTTCTTACTGAGATCAAGAGGTACTTCGAGAAGATCATGGAGATCTATGCGCCGGTCTTCAATGCCATCTCTGCGCGTGTGGATACCAATGTCCTGGTTTATCAAGTTCCGGGCGGCATGCTCTCCAATCTGGTCTCCCAGCTCATCGAGCAAAAGGCGTTGGACAAGTATGATGAGGTGCTGGCCGAGATACCGAAGGTTCGAAAGGACCTGGGATATCCGCCCCTGGTCACACCCACCAGCCAGATAGTGGGCACGCAGGCCGTTCTTAATGTCATCACAGGCGATCGATACAAGATGGTCCCCAAAGAGGTCAAGGACTATGTCAAGGGCCTTTATGGAAAGTCGCCTGCTATGATCGACCCCAAGGTCAGGCTGAAGGTCCTCTGCGACGAGGAGCCCATTACCGTACGCCCCGCAGATCTGCTGCCGCCTGAATATGAAAACGCCAAGAAAGCAGTCGATGCTCTCAAATTGGCCAAACAGGAAGAGGATTATCTCACTTATGCTCTCTATCCTCAGGTGGCCCTTAAGTTCCTGCAGGGTGCGGCTGTGGAAGAGCAACTGGTCAAAAAGCAGCCCGCAGCAGCGGCGTCTGCTCCTCTGAAAGCAGAGCCTATGGCCCTTAATGTTGAGATTGATGGGGAGTCCTATCTGGTCAAGGTTGCCCCGGCTGGCATGACCATCCAGGAGGCCGTGCCCAAAGCACCCAAGGATGGATTAACCGTGCCCATGCAGGGCGTTATCATCCGCTACAAGGTCAAGAAGGGCGATAAGGTAGCCGAGGGAGATGCAGTGGCCGTCTTAGAGGCCATGAAGATGGAGCAGAACATCCTGGCCAACAAGAATGGAACGGTAAAAGAGATCTACATCAAAGAAGGCACTACCGTAACACCGGGCGACGTGCTGATGTCCATCGAATAGAGGGGTATGAGTTGTGACAGTTAAGAGAGAACAGGTGCTCATTGAGGCTCTGCCTTACATTCGTGAGTTCTACGACAGCATAATGGTCTTCAAGATCGGCGGATCGATCATGTCCGATCGCACCGTGCTGGAGGATTTCATCCAGGACGTTGTGCTATTGCGCTACATCGGCATTCATCCTATCATTGTGCACGGCGGCGGCCCTGAGATCTCCCAGGCCATGGAGAGGTTCGGCAAGAAGGCCGAGTTCGTGGGGGGCCTTCGTGTCACCGATAGAGAGACACTGGGCATCGCACGCATGGTATTGCTCGGCAACATCAATGCGGAGCTTGTCAACCTCATCGGCAAGCATGGAGGCAAGGGCATCGGACTTTCCGGCCAGGACGGCATGTTCCTCAAGGCCAGGAAGAAGGCACTGCTCAAGGTAGAGGGCATGGAGCCTGTGGACCTGGGATTCGTAGGCGATGTGGAGAAGGTGGACCCGGAGATACTAATGATCATGGCTGGCAAGGGCTATATTCCTGTCATCTCTCCAATAGCGGCTGATGGCCAGGGCAATAACCTGAATGTTAATGCCGACACCGTGGCCGGAGCTGTGGCCGTGGCCATGCGGGCCAAGAAGCTCTTCTCCATCACCGATGTGGAGGGTGTGCGCATGAATCCTGATGACCCGGCAAGCGTCATATCCGAGTTTCCTGCATCCGACTTCGACCGTCTGGTGGCGGAGGGCGTCATCAAGGGCGGCATGATTCCAAAAGTGGAAGCATGCGTTGCCGTGGTGCGGGAAGGAGTGGAGAAAGCCCACATCATAGACGGCAGAAAGCATCATGCCATACTGTTGGAGCTGCTCACCACGGAAGGCGTGGGCACCATGATCCGCAGAAATTAAATTTTTTACACTTTTCTTTTCCAGTATTCTCTAGAAATAGCTGCTTTTTTTGCAATCTATGACGTGCGGTTTGAAATTGGCGCGCATCGTGCCAAAGAGTAATCTGCATGGAATGGAAATGATTATGGGCTGCTTTGAAGATTATATGGATTTTCGAGAAGAGGTTGATAAGATCAAGAAGAAGGGTCCTGCGAAAGAAGAGCTAGAAGGATTCTCTTGCCTCGCCGATCCATAGATAAAAAGCCCACAAGTAATCTCGAAGCTCCATGAAGAGCGGCTTTTTTGGCCAAGGTGAGTTTAATTTCCCTTCCGGGCGCACGGCGGTAACTATACACAATCTTTATATTCAATACGAACCAATAAAGCTATTGGTGGACTCGTGTGGAGCTAAGGTTTGACAATTACATTCTAAAGGCGTTCCTCGCTTCCGGCCTACTATCGCTGGTGATGATTGCCCTTGCGTTGGGACTGATTCAGCTATTCCGCTATGGCTCGTCCTTGCCTTTATCCATAATTCTCACATTAGCCGCAATATCTTTCGTCCTTTCCGCTTCATTTTTTGAGCGCTACGAGGTGGGTTCCATCATGTGGTCCATGTTGGTGTCGCTTATCGCAACCCTGATGCTGACTCTGCTTTCCGGCGGCATAATTTATGGCATAACCACTCAAAGGCAATCCTGGGAGGAACTGCTCTCGGGGCTTGCCATCTGCATGATAGTAGGCATGACCATGCTTTCCTATCTCAAGCGCAGCCTAGGTGAGATTGAGTACTAATACTAGCAGCAATACTAGCAGTTTTTTGATGCCTGGCATGATGGTGGACTCCTTTGGCCGCGTAGTTACAGGTCTTCGGATCGCTCTTACTCCGCGCTGCAATCTTAATTGCATTTACTGCCACCACGAGGGCGAGGCAAATCCGAATGGGGAGATTTCGGACGAGATGGTGATAAGCGTTGCCAGGGCGGCGGCGGAGCTGGGCGTGCGCTCCCTGAAGTTCACGGGCGGAGAGCCCTTGCTGCGCCGCGATCTGGCCGGATTATTGGCGCAAATGCCCCAGGACCTGGACATCTCTTTGACCACTAACGGCATTCTTTTGGCCGAGCAGGCCGGGCCCCTGGCAAAGGCCGGGCTGGACCGGGTCAATGTGAGCCTGGACTCGCTGCAACCACAGACCTATCGTGCCATCACAGGCGGCCGGGAAGGTGACCTGGAAAAGGTTCTGGCGGGAATAGATGCAGCCAGGACCGCAGGCCTCACGCCCATCAAGCTGAATGTCGTTGTTCTCAAGGAGAACGAGGCCGAGATTTCTGATTTGATCGATTTTTGCCGGGAGAAGGGTTTGATACTGCAGCTCATCGAACTCCTGGACCTGCGCCACCAGGGGCTTTCAGGAAACATCGATGCCATCGAGAGCCGGCTCGCTGCGCGGGCGGACAGCGTGCGCACACGGGAGATGCACCGGCGCAAGAAGTACTTCCTGGATGGAGCGGAGGTGGAGGTGGTGCGGCCCATGGACAACACCGAGTTTTGCGCCAACTGCACGCGCCTGCGCGTCACCTCGGACGGTAAGATCAAGCCATGTTTGCTACGAAGCGACAATCTGGTGGAGATCGGCACCTGCGACTGCGAAGAGATCAAGGAGCTGCTGCAAGAGGCGAATGCGCGAAGAGAGCCGTATTTTAAAATTCACTCATCAGATGCTGTGTTGACCAAATAGATAAATAGTTTTACTTCATACAAATTTAAATATTGTTTAGTCAGTGGTTAAGTAACGATAGGAGATAAAAATTTAGATTATAAACAGATCAGAGAAGTTCACTAGTGTTACAGTTCTAAATTAACATATCAATAACCACAATCCTATCGACAAGAATTTCGCCAGCTATTTTATCCATTCTGTACTTCTACTTAAATATTGTTGGAGTTTCATTCATATCTCAATATATTGGCCCATCCGCACTTTCAACTTAACAATAGGCAAAATTTCCTATACCTATAAGGGACAAACAACCAATGATTTCTTGGGTGAGGAAATGCACGATGATACCGTTGAGAAGCTTATCCACAAGGATGCTATACATCAGTTGGAGTGGGATCTAAAGAACAAGTTCGACTTTTCGGATATATTATCAGACGCCTTGATGAAGCGAATCCGTCTCTTTCTTGAAAGAGAACAACCCGGACGACCTTGGCGTTGGCCAGATCCCTTATTGGGGGGTGCACATTAACGAACCCTCTGGGAAGCCTCTGGACGAAATGAAAAAGTGTCGTGTGCTGCTCACATTCTATCATCCCGATGATCACAAGCTCCTGCGCGAGCAAGGAATCCAGTCGCTCCGGCAATCCAAGATAATGCGGATGACCGTGGAAGCCAAAGACCGGGGAGTCCTCCTTACCCAGGAAGATCTGTCACTCCTTCTCTGCTGCACAGTACGTACCATTCGTAACGATATCAGAGAACTTCGTGCCATGGAGGTGGATGTTCCTACGCGAGGTCAGATGAAGGACATTGGGAAGGGCGTCTCTCACAAGGCGAAGATTGTGGAGGAATATCTGAAGGGCTACGAGTATTCGGAAATCAGGCGAAGGACCCATCACTCAGACGAATCCATTGACCGGTATATCCGCGACTTCTCAAGGGTAGTCTATCTAACCTCCAAAGACGAAGATCTCCTCAAGATCCGCCAGGTTACTCGCCTATCAGAACGATTAATCCTGGAATACCAGCGGCTCTATGAGACGTTTTCGAGAAAGAGCAGTCCCAGACTGAAAGAACTTATCAGCAGGTCCTCCTTAGATCTAAAAAAAATGAGCCAGAGGGTTGTGGAATGAAGAGCAATTGGAGAGATGATCTCTACAATCCGCAGCTCGACAGAAACCTCGTATCAGTTCTATGCAACCGTTTCCGCGAACGATACAGGTTCCTGGGAGGAGAAGAGATCACGCAATTCATTGTGGAAGATATTCTAGGAGTAGTAGATGAATACAGGAGACCTCTCTGAGGTAAAGAAGGGACAGGTCATATGGGACGGGGCTGAGGTAGATCAAGGACGAAAGCCGGGCTATGGGCTATCTATGAAGAAGACAAAGGTCAAGCCTGTTGTTCTTACGCTCGTCTCGGAGGAAGACATCAGAATGCTCAGAGATGGGGCAACTAGCAAAGCTGTAAGGAAGATTGCGATCGAGCGCCTCTTCAATGAGGCTATGGAGCAAGGAGTCGTACTGAATCACGTTGATGTCGGTCTCATCTTGAAATGCGATCGGCAAACAGTGAGCAGCCATATGAAGGAAGTGGAAACGGAGAAGAAGGTCCAGATACCGGATCGAGGAAGAGTACATGACATGGGGCGGAGTGTCACCCACAAAAAAGAGATCGTAAGATACATGCTGCAAAACCATTCGCAGATCGAAATCAAGAGGCTTACTCATCATTCTGGCGAGTCTGTGGACCGATATCTAACGGATTACAACCGCGTTAAAATGTTGCGCGGCAAGTTTGCTCCGCAAGATGTGGCCTTTGCTACAGGGCTCAGTATTTCTTTGGCAAATGAGTATCTGGATTTGATCGAGGAGATGGAAGGGAAGGTCGAGAAAGGAGGATAAACCTTATGTCGATGGGGTCGGAAGATATGGCAGAGGAAATTATGCCTTATTCCCACTTGGATGAGGCGCGAATTTCTCCCAGAATGCTCCGAGTCATTTTGCTGAATAAGCTCTCAATTATATCAGCCACGACCCCCAAGTACATTAGGCACTCATCATAAAAATATTTTAAATACGAAAGCGACCTGGAAAGAAGATTAAGAGTAATGAAGTTTCGTAAGATAATTCGCTTATTATGTAAAGTTCTTTCTTATTTTTATCCAATTAGCAACGTTATTCATTTATGCGAAATAATCCTATCATGATCATGAAGGAGTGTGTACTATGAAAAAGAAAGAGATTTTTTTGCTAGGGCTGATATTAATAGCCATAGCATTGGTGGGATTTGCAGAAGGTACAGTAGGGGGCTGCGAGATTGAATGTACTAACGCACTTTGTACGCTCCCAGAAACAGCAACAAATTGTGTTAAATTTGACAATTGGGACCAAGGTCCAACATTCCCATGGACGTTGGATTGCATTACTATTTACAGCAATGACGGCAAAACAGTAAACTGGGAGTCAACCTGTCCCGTCTATGCGATGTATGTTAAAGGCGGTCCCGACCCCTTCGGTAAATGGTATTGTTATCCCGATGGAGCTACCAGTGGTTCTGGAAGCATTCCAGGCGGGTATGCAATCAGCCACGTGACTTTCTGCTACGGATCCGTTATATGCTGCACCCCGGTGATCATCGAGTGTCCTGATCCAATATATGTGCAATGTGATTCTCAGATCCCGGCATATGATATCAGCTCAGTATTGGTTGACGAAAGCTGCCCGGCCATAGTGACCTGGGTAAGCGACGTACCTAACCAAGGGACCGGTTGTCTCGGCAACCCACTGATCATCACTCGCACCTATAGGGCAACTGCGACTGATGAATGCCACCGCACCGCAGACTGCACTCAACTCATATACGTTGAAGACACAGAGGAACCGGTTCTTCCGACGCTGCCACAAGGTGGCGACCTAGGCTGCAATCCAACGCCTCCGAGCTGCACCGAGGATCTGATGGCGAGCGACGACTGCGACGGTGATGTATCTGTTGTATGCACCGCCGGTACGGTTGAAGAGGACGGCTGCATGAGGAGCCAGGACTTCACCTACACAGCAGAAGACCAATGCGGCAATGAAGCTACAGAAACAGTGACCTATACCTGGAAGGTAGACACCGCTGCGCCTGTCCTGAACGGTTGTCCGACTGACAATCCGACGGTCCAGTGCTACGCAGACATTCCAGCTGCGGATACAGTAACGGCCCTGGATGACTGCGACGGCGAGATCGATGTTTCCTTGGAGCAGAAGGAAAGCAAACCGGGCAGCTCATGCAAAAACGTTATCACTAGAACCTGGACGGCAAAGGATGAATGCGGCAACACCGCCTCATGCACCCAGACCGTAACGGTCGATGACACGAAGGCTCCAGTTCTGCCAGAACTTCCGAAAGGCGGCGACTTAGGCTGTAACCCAACGCCTCCGAGCTGCACAGAGGGTCTGAAGGCAATCGACGACTGCAACGGTGAGGTGCCTGTAGTATGCACCGCTGGTACGGTTGTAGAGAACGGCTGCGCTCGTAGCCAGACCTTCACATATTCAGCGAAAGATAAATGCGGCAATGAGGCTACAGATACAGTGACCTACACCTGGAAGGTAGACACTACCGCACCGGTCCTGAAAGGTTGTCCGACTGACAATCCGACGGTCCAGTGTTACGCAGACATTCCAGTTGCGGCTACAGTAACGGCCCTGGATGAATGCGACGGCGAGATCGAAGTTTCCTTGGAGCAGAAGGAAAGCAATCCGGGCAGCTCATGCAAAAACGTTATCACTAGAACCTGGACGGCAAAGGATGAATGCGGCAACACCGCCTCATGCACCCAGACCGTAACGGTCGATGACACGAAGGCTCCAGTTCTGCCAGAACTTCCGAAAGGCGGCGACTTAGGCTGTAACCCAACGCCTCCGAGCTGCACAGAGGGTCTGAAGGCAATCGACGACTGCAACGGTGAGGTGCCTGTAGTATGCACCGCTGGTACGGTTGTAGAGAACGGCTGCGCTCGTAGCCAGACCTTCACATATTCAGCGAAAGATAAATGCGGCAATGAGGCTACAGATACAGTGACCTACACCTGGAAGGTAGACACCCAGCCACCTATGATCACCTGTCCGGGAGACATGACAATTAACTGCCCCGCCGAGCCTGTATTCACTCCCCCACAAGTCTCGGACACTTGCGACGCTGAGCCGACCCTGACCTTCAGCGACGTGCGCACAGAGGGCGCTTATCCTGGCGAGTACTGCGTAACGAGGACCTGGACGGCAACGGACGACTGCGGCAACTCCGCGACATGCACCCAGAAGATATGCGTGATATGTCATGAATGCGAAACCGCCTGGGCATTCCTGGATGGATGGGAGTGTTTCCCCAAGACAGGCAACTGGGGATCGCTTACAGATATCAACCCCGGTGATAGCCTTACCCTCACTGGAGATGTGTGGGCAGGTAGAGCGAAATGTGATCAGACAAAAGGCTGGAAGGTAGGCACCGCAACCATCACAGTGTCGGCAAAGGGCTACGACCTTGATCTCAGCCTGAACGATGACTGCAAAGTAGATGAGCTGCACGTTTGGGTAAACAATGCAAAGCCAGTCGTAGAAGGTGGATTCAGTGACAAACGTTGGTATAAGTCCGAGTCTATGAATAACCTTAAGTTGGACCTGACTAAGCCAATATGGGTTGCTGTGCACACCGTAACATGCTGCAGCGCCTGCAACGATGGCTGTACCTATCCGGCTCCGAAATGAGTTAGATGCAAAGGCCGGATGTTAGATATGAAGGAAAAGAGGTGCAGTTTGCACCTCTAAGCCTACGCTCTCCCATGCCATGGGAGGGCACCTTTTTATTTCAGAAGATAATCGGCTTCGCAACATAATCGGAATTGATGCAGGTGAATGTCGCGGCCAGTTTCATGATTTATTAAACGCAATCTGTTTCTTCTCTCCCTTTGCTGCTCGCTGGCATTGCCGGCCGTTTGATGAATCCTTGCGCCCCTGATGACATTGCCATCCGTATGCCGATAGATACGTCCCTCGGGTCGGCACCAGGATATGCGGGAAGAAAAAAGTGGTCCAGGCAATCCAACCCTAGAATAATTGCGCTTCAAAAATGGGAACAGTATGCCCACAGCTTGGCAATTCGGTCCTAGAGCTTTGGCGAGGCCAGAGGGTAAGGATCTTTGTTAGTGGTTTTGTTATTCTCTACGGTGATGTTGTATGGTGATGAACAGATATTGTCCTCTGCTTTGCATCCTACTCCCTCTTTGCCGTAGTCGTCGTAGTAGTTCCCAATAAGCTCCTCCTGCTCTTCCAGGCCCAGGTACCCCAGAATCACGCTAAGGGCGTCGCTCGATGGAGGAGATGCTCCATACCACTGGTTCTCTCCGCTATCACGAACGTTGACGCTGTTATTGATGAAGCTGTTGCCAAAGATCCAGTTGCCTTTGCTGCCGATCTTCGCGTATACCCCATAGTAGTTCCCCGTTATGTTGTTGCCATGTACTATGTTGTTGTTCGACCTGATCCTGAGCCCAGAGTCTCCGCAGCCGCATTTACCCGAGTTCGTCAGCTTAAATCCAGAGATATTCACACCATCAATATTAATGATAACGACGCTGCCATTGCGGCCACCGTTTATTACAGGCATCCCCCTTTCATCTGCTATGCCCACGAGGCTCACGTTTCTTCGGATGTCGAGGTTCTCGTTATAGGTGCCGCCATGGACCTCGATAATATCATTCGGCCCGCTACGGTCGAGGGCATATTTGATGCTGCTGTTCTCACATCCGCTCTCGCAGACCGTGATGGTGACGGCTCTGGCGCAGCTAAGGAGGAAGATAAAGGCGAATATCAAAGCCAAGATTGAAGTTCTATGGCAGCACTTTCCACCTCCTTCAGAATCTCTCCAGAAGGGTACTCTCTCTGATTTCTCAACCCCTGTAGTAAAGACTTCAACGTCTTTGTCGAACATTTTCAGCCACCCAAACGTAAAGATCGTGCATACTTCAAGTGCTATTTAATTCCATGAGTCCGCCCTATATCTAAATGATTCGCTTGCATATGCTAGCATTATGGCGGAGTTATCTTCTATCCGATCAGCTGAGCAGCGACAAGGAGCTTTTATTGAATTATTTGCTTCGCGGAAACGTCCTTGCTCCATCTGCACCCTCGACATGACTCGCTTATCTGCTTGACGTCCCGGAAAGTGCGAATTATGTTTCAAGTGACTACTCTTGGAGGAGTTTCAGTCAACCAAGAAGTGCGAACTGTCTTTGTTCACTTGGATGTCTTGAGGCCTCGAAGACAATAATACATACCTGAAATAAGTAAATATTATGAGGTCAGTGATAAAGCATTTAATTCATTAATTCACAAAATGTTCATATCTCCGTGCAATCGGCGCAAACTATTTAAGAATTGCAGGGAATAAATAGGATTCTAAATGGCAGATCAGCCCTTATAATTGAAACGAATATAATAAAGTAAACAATAACAGGTCCATATGATGAACATCGATTTATTCTTAACCGTCCTGCTACTGCTTGCCATTATGACTTCATCTGGATTGGCAGACGTGGTTATAAATGAGGTGGAACTCAATCCGCCAGAGGATGACGAGCAGTGGGTGGAACTCTATAATTCCGGCGATAATGATGTAGATATAAGCGGCTGGTCTATTACCCCCCTAAGTAACCCTAGCAAAGAAGAGTTCATTGGTTTTGAAAATATCTCTGCGAAAGAATTCTATATGCTGAGCTTCGAGGATGGATGGCTGAATTCGAATGAAGAGGTATTAATCCTCAGGAATGATGAGGGTACTATTGTTGATCGCACACCAGTCTTATATGATCTTGAAGATAGCTATTGTGCCTGGGGAAGATATCCAGATGGCTCAAGCAATTGGGCATTCATGAGATCAACCCTGGGAGGACCTTCATCAGGAGAGCCTTGCGAAGAGGCTGAGAGCAAGAGCATTAAATTTGAGATGGATCAGAGCGTCAGCGGAAATGGCTACGTCCGGATTAGTAGCTTAATCCAAAATAGCGTTGATGCAACCTTCAGATCAAGGGAATCCGGCTCAGGCACCTACAATTCAGAAGAAGCTGTAAGATATTCGGAAAATCTTATTGGTCCTGCTTATACCATTAATATGAGCAAGAGCAATCTGTCTGCCCGATACAGCAATACGACATTTCCTATATCGCCAGAGCGGTCTGTGAGGTACGCCACAAAATGGTCAGAATCATCAATATCCGGAAGCGACCGAGATTCTCCCTACCTGAGCGCTTCATACATGTATGCTACGCGCCTCGACTCGGATATCTTAATTGATAACAAGAACTATGAATTGGCTGCCAGTATTGGCACTGAGTTTGAAGGAGTTGGCCGAATCAATTCCAATCTGAATAATTTTAATTCCTCTGAAGAATATGCAGGAAAATTCAAAATTTCCAACCATTATAGCGGAAACGATACCAATAATGAAATCAAATTATCTGCAAAAGGTGAAGGATATGTCAGCATCAATAGAGAAATAGCCGACAAAGTAAGGGCCTATGAAAGAGGGACCGGTGCATATCAGTCTGATGCACTGATTGGAGCTGGCGGTAGCTCTGGCGCAGATACCGAAGATATCTCTTTTGCAAAAAACGTTAGCCTGAGCTATTTCCCAGCAAACTATTCCTATGCTAGCAACAATCCAATACCTACATCCATTATGTGGGAAGAGGGGACTATATTAGGCGGAAAAGATGGAGCCTTTATAAGCTCAGAGTTCTCAGATATCAGGAAACTTGAAGAGGAGACGACAATCGTCTCATCAGAAGATATGAGGACTTCGGCCAGCTTTTCTGGCAGGGCGAGGTTGCAGGCTGGTTATAGAGAGCCGTCGGACCCTGCCCAACGGTTCGTTCACATGGACGACGAATATGTGGGAAATTACAGCATAAAGAGAAGTTACAAAATATTCCCTGTATTGAAGGTTCCGCATATTTTCATAACAAGCCAGGGCCATATCGATCCTCAAAATTGCAATATACTCAAGTACACCATAACCCTTGTCAATGATGGTAATAGATCATTGGGGCCGCTTTTCTTAAGAAGCTCTTTCCCATCGGGAACCAGTTACGTAGATTCCTCTATCCAGCCGTTTGAGCTCACATCCAGATATGCCAATTGGTCCATTTCCTATCTTGGCATTGGGGAATCATTCAATATCGATTTTGACCTGCAAATCACTTCCCGAAAGGAGAATTACACAATCAGCTCAAGGGCAATCACCATCTACCAGGCGAAAACGGCAACAACATCTCGTGATAGAAAGCTTCGCGCCAGCAACACCTCCAGAATGGAGGCAGACTGGGGCGCCTGCAGCCCACAGAACCTATCGGCAACATACACAGTCACCCCGAATTCCAAGAATCCCAGTATTCTTGCCTACCGTCTGACGGTCCAAAACCTGGCTGAAGAGAATATGAGCGTAAATATAACTGCTACGCTGCCCCCCAACATAAGGTTCATCAACTCAACGAACCAGCCCGAGCAGATAAGTGAAGATATGATCGTGTGGACTGTCGATAAATTGAACACTGGGAAAAGAAGAACCATCAGCTTCATGGGCAGGGCAGAAGATGACGGATTCTATGTGAACAGGGCATATATCCATGCTCGTTCTCTTAATGGCAGTGATATGGCATCCATCAATATCAGTGCCTCTGTGATGCTAGGAAAGACCGTCTACGTAATAACACCTACATTCTGGCAGGACTGGTGCCCATGTGACGAAAACTTGCTTGGATCACAATCCTGGAATGAGACTATGATAGCCAGGGGCAAAGATCTGGGATGCGTGTGCTAATCGAAAAGACTTTGTCGAGTCAATTTAAAAATATATATTTTTAAAAAATATATCTCTTGATTATGTGCTCGTACCCCCTCGCTTCCACCCGTCTCCTCTCGCCTCCCTCCTTCTTATTCATCAAACGCTTTCATGAGGGCCTAGAGCATAATGCCTATGCTTTCTAAAAGAAAGACTTATAGCCTGACTCGTCCTTCATTCCTTCTAGAACGCCAGCCATTAGGAGGAGAGAGGCAATTTAAGTCGGAGTGATGGGGCTTGAGGACTGGCCAGGCCCGCAGCTCCATTTATCTCACTCAGCATAATCGATTTTATGGGCTTGCTACTTTTCTGATAGGAATGCACATTACACGCACCACATTATAAAATCATTCTAAACATTATTTATAAAACTAATAATTTAAATTTAGGAGCGACCGGATTTTCAGGGCTTATCTCCTGCAAGGAATCCGGGCAACTTAGACCGCATATACGCCTCGCGGCGGTGGTTGGGACTGACTTTGAGGTATATGCCCGTTGTGGCCAGGGACGCATGCCCTAGCTGGTCCTGTAGGTCGCCCACAGGTACGCCGCTATCCAGGCTCCAGACGGCGAAAATGAAGACCTCATTACTTTTAAGCGTACGTGGTCGTCGTGCCAATGTATATGCAATGTTAGTATTATGGCCTAGAACTACTTGCTTCTTTTCAAGCAGAAGTCTAAGATGTCTATAATTAGGAAAAATTTGAGTCTGTCATCACCACATTATCAACGAGATTAGCATTAGGTCTCCCAACACCTTTATTAAAATCAAGTTACTATTTCCAGAAGGAGGCTTGAATTATGGAATTCCTTGACATTATGAGCATCTCACACCGCTATATGGAGATACTAAACCCTTCCACGCCTGAAAAGATCATCAAACTTGGCAAATTACTCAAATTGAAAAAAGGAAACCGGGTCATTGACTTCGGTTGTGGTTGTGCCGGACCCCTTACTCTCTGGGCTGAGGAATTCGGTATTACTGGTATTGGAATAGATATATCCGAGGATTTCTGCGACAGGGCTAGGCAAAAACTGGCTTCGAAAGGTTTATCGGACCGAATCGAAATCGTTTGCTCCAATGGGGCTGATTACATATTCGAAGAAGGGGTTTTCGATGCCGCAACATGTATTGGGTCAACGTTTATTTTTGGCGGCTGCCAGCAGACACTCCAAGTACTGAAGCGAGCTGTTCATCAGAATGGACGCCTTGGTATCGGTGAAACCCACTGGCTTAGCAATCAGGTACATCCGGTATACGCCCAAAAACAGACAACTACCCATACAGAAACGGAACTAACTCAATTTACCCGGGATGAAGGCTTTCAACTCGAATACATCATTCGTGCCAGCTACGACGACTGGGACAGGTACATTTCGGATGGTTGGTATGGACTGATACGTTGGCTCGAAGAAAATCCCACCCACACTGACTATGAACAGGTATTCAAGCATTTCCGTACTGACCAGGATGATTATTTACAGTTCCAACGCCAATATATGGGTTGGGCCATGTACTGCCTCGCTCCCATGAAATCTCGTTGACAATGGATAGTCTGCCAGAACCGAATTTGTTACCATCGAAATTAAAAGAGAAAATTGGCTGGAAGATTTACAGGTTATACGCACATCTCTTCTTATCGAGACGCTCTTAGATCCATGCACTCACCGGCCCAAACCCAAGCAGATCATACGCCTCTTTTACCAGGGCCGGCGCCACCGTGGCACAGATCTCCGTCGTTGAAAGCCTCTTTGTGCCCCACCCGGCTTCTGAATCATGGGCACCGGCACGCCTGCCATGAGCGCATTCACCACATGGCTATGCCTGAGGATATGGGGCGTGACCTTCCTCCTGGAGAGCTTCTGCCGGGGCGAGACCTCCTGGATCCCGGCCTCTTCTGCCAGGCGGTCTATTGTCAGGAGCACGGTCTTGGTGCATAGGTGTCCCGAGCTACGGCCAGGGAAGAGCCACTCCTAACCGGGCTGCAGGCTTTCCAGGATGGCCTGCAAAGTTCCCTGTCTCACCCGGACGGCCCCGCTTCACAGATCAGATTGCTAGAACAAGCAAGAAGCATAATAATCTTCAAAATATCTGCATGGAATTCAATCCATCCCCCCGATCCTGTGCTCGTACCCCTTCGCCTCCACCCTCCTCCTCTTGCCTACCTTCTCCATCCAGATCCCCTCTTCCACCACCTCTCCAATCACCGTCAGGGCGCACGCTTTCCGGGCCGCCTCCAGCCCCTCCCGTCTAACTGTGAAGACCAGCTCGAAGTCCCCGCCCGCGCTCATCACAGTCTCCAGCGCCTTCTCGTGCCCCACCATATCCGCCAGGCCCGCGGCCACGGGCAGCGCCTCCTCATGCACGACGAAGCCCACCCGGCTCACCTCGGCGAGATCGGAGAGCGATAGCGCCAGGCCGTCGCTGTTGTCCATCATGGCCGTGACCGCCCGGCTCTTGGCCAGGGCGCGGCCCTCCGCCAGGCGCGGCTCGGGCTCTAGCAACCGCGTGATTAAATCGCTTTGCACTTCATGCTGCCAGGCCCACAAGCCCCCGCCCGCGCCCCCCAGCGCGCCGGTAGTGCAGAGCAGGTCGCCCACACGTGCGCCCCTCCTCCTCAGAACGAGATCCTTCTCTACAAAGCCCAGGGCTGTGCCTGTGATAGTCAGCTCCTGATGCGAGTCTGTGTCTCCGCCTATGATTCGCGTGCCGTAGTAAGCAGCGCAGTCCCCAAAACCCGAGAAAAGCTCATCTATGAAGTACAGGTCCGCTTCCGGCGGCAGGCCCGCAGCGATTAGAACGCCCGCCGGTTCTGCGCCCATGGCGGCGATGTCACTCAAGTTCACAGCCACTGCCATCCAGCCCATTTGCCAGGGATTCATGATATCGGGAAAGTCCGTCTTCCGGTGCAGCATATCCGTAGTAGCCACCAGATAGCGCTCGCCTGCATCAATCACGGCGCAGTCGTCATTCTCCACTCCGCCCAGGATCTCGGAGATGCGCAAAATCAGCTCTCTCTCACCCAAAACATTTCCCGACATTAATGCCTGCCCGCCTTCTCTTGCTGAATCGATCAGAAGGCTAATAAATTTTGAGACTATTACTATCAATACCATGCTCGATTACAAAAGATTATTTATTCCTGTCCTGGCGCTCCTCCTGATTCTCCTGCTCCTGCCCCCTTCTTTTTCCGAGACACGGGTCTGCTCCGAAGGGTGCGATTACACCAGCATCCAGGCAGCGCTCGATGCCGCCTCCTCCGACGACAAAATCGTAGTGGAGAGCGCAGCGTATCGCGAATCGTTGATGATCAGCAAGAACGTAAACCTGCACGGCCTGGACACAGGCAAGGGAAAGCCCGTGCTTGCGCCGGAAAACGGGCGGGTAATCCTGGCCTCCCGTGGTGCCGTCTTGCGGGGCTTTGAGATCAGTGGGCCTGCCGGCTCGGATGAATCCGGTTCGGATAACGAGAACTGCACTTTAGAAGTCGTCCTTCCCGCCAGTATTTACCTCAATGACTTTGCCGGCAAGAAGAGCGTCTGCCCGGAGGATGCCACTTACTGGAATTCCAGTGACGGCATCAACTATCAGTTCAACAGCCGGGTGCTGCGTAGCCGCCTGGGAAACTACTGGGCCGACTATAACGGAACGGATGAGAATGGCGACGGAATTGGCGACCAGCCCATGATCCTGAACGAAAAAAATATAGACTATTACCCCCTGATACTTCCTGTGGACAGCTATCGAATACCTGATGAAAAGGAAACGAAAGTCGAGCTTATACGCGCCAAGGTGAACGAGCCCTTCACCATCTCCTTGCCTGCCAATCCCACTACGGGTTATGAGTGGAAGGTAGATTACGATTATGTCCTGCTCAAACAGGAGAGCGCAGAGTTTGAGAGGGCCACCTCAGAAACGGTACGTTTGGGCGCGGGGGGAACTTCCGTCTTTGTCTTCACGCCCATTAAACCAGGCAAGAGCACCATCTACTTCGTCTATAAACGGTCCTGGGAGAATATTGTAGCAGATACGAGATCCTTCCATGTGGAGATAACTGCCTGAAGCTGACGGGCTTTTATCTCCAAAAAAATTTATAGAACTAGCTCTTAAAGTTTATCAAATAGAATCTCCCACGGTCTCTAACCGGGTGAAAACTACTGGTTTGAGCTTACGGAAGAGGAGAGGTGGATCTTCGTGTTTGGCATATTTTCGTTTATCGGCTGGCTGATAATAGGAGCTATTATCGGCTGGATCGCAGGAAAGGTTTGGGTGGGCCACGGCTTCGGCCTGATAGGAAACATAGTGGTCGGCATAGTAGGCTCCATTATTGGAGGTGCCATCTTTGGCGGGCTTTTGGGCACATCCGGCATAGGTGGCTGGATTACCTCTATTCTGGGGGCCATTGTACTGCTAATTATTGCGGGATTTATCAAGAGATAGGGTATTTGACTATGGCTGAGATAGGACGGTTAAGGAAGAACGAAACCACTGAGGTTGTGGTACAGAAGACCGAGTTTCACGGCTCAGTGGGAATAGATGTCCGCGAGTATGTGACCAGTGAGAGGTACACGGGCTGGTCCAAGAACGGAATTAGAATCCCTGTGGAGAAGTGGCAGAATTTCAAGGAGATCTTGGACAAAGTAGACATGGTCAAAAAGGTGGACAGTGCCTAAAGATGATCGTGAGAGGTTTGAAGAAGAATATCGAGACTGGATCCGGCTCATGTCACGGGACGCAGCCTGCCGGCTCTCCGCCCTGCCTCTTCCCGAGCAGAAGAGAATCCTGTTGGCTTACGAGGACTTCAAAGACCCGGGCCAGGTCTATCGCGAACTGTCCCAGGCAGAGCGAGTAAGGAGCCTGGCCGGGGAGCGGATTTCGTCCTTCATCGTAGTAGAGACAAGCTCTATCACCTTCTTTCCATCTGTTTGCATCCCTATCCCCGGAGCGCTTGATTATGCCGTGGCCATGAACAGGCGCCTTTTTTGCCGCAACCTGTGGTTTCCTATTATCTCTCTAAACACCGAATATATCCGTCAGAGTCCCGACCACACCCTGGCCTTTGCTCTGGAGCACGAGTTTGAGATGAGCCGCATCTATCAGGAAATATCCTCACGCCTGAACGCGATTTCTCCGGATGAAAAACGCGAAATAATGACCTATGCTCAGGAAATCGCCCAACAGAAGCTGACGATAACTCCAGAGGAACTGATAGAAGACGAGCGTCTCATGCATCAGCTATCCCTGTCTTCTCCGCTTCTGCCAAAGCCTTATGCGGAAATGGCCCTGCTCCATTACCTTGAGGCAAATTTCCCCCGCCTGAAGCCCTTTGGCCAGAAAAGTGCAAGCCCCGAGGAGGAAGCCCTGGGCGAGGGGCTGGCAGAGGAGTTTTCCAGTTGGTCGGAGTTCTCGGCAAAGACCTACGAGCTTTTCGTGCGGGAGATTGCCGCCAACCAGAGAGATGCCAACCATGGCTACGCCTGAAAGCTGGGACTAGCCAGGAAGTATTTATATAGTGATCACCATCAATTCCTGGTCATTACAATCCTTAAGGAGATTTCAATTTGGCAAAATCCGATATCAAATCTGAGGCTAGTTCAGATCCTAAAGCCGAGGCGAAGAAGCCTGCGGCCCCTAAACCGGAGGTCAACATCGGCATGGTGGGCCATGTCGATCACGGCAAAACCACCCTTGTAAAGTCACTCTCAGGCGTCTGGACCGATCAGCACAGCGAGGAAGTTAAAAGGGGCATCTCCATCCGCCTGGGTTATGCAGATGCAACCTTCCGAAAATGCCCAAGTTGTCCCGAACCGGATGCTTACAGTGTAGATGAGAAATGCTCCCACTGCGGCACAGAGACGCAGGTTTTGCGCACCGTTTCTTTCGTAGACTCGCCGGGCCACGAAACGCTCATGGCCACCATGCTCTGCGGAGCAGCGATCATGGACGGAGCCGTGCTGGTCATCTCAGCCAATGAGCCCTGCCCCCAGCCCCAGACCAAAGAGCACCTTATGGCCCTCAACATCACGGGCATCGACAAAATCGTGATAGTGCAGAATAAGATAGATCTCATGTCCAGAGAACAGGTAATGGAGCACTATCGCCAGATCAAGGATTTCGTAAAGGGAACTGTGGCCGAGAATGCGCCCATTGTGCCTATTTCCGCCCAGCAGAACCTCAACGTCGACATGGTCATTGAGGCCGTCGAGAAGGTCATTCCAACCCCACCCCGAGACGTCAAAAAGCCGGCTCTTCTGAAGATTGCCCGCTCCTTCGACATCAATCGGCCGGGCGCTACCCCCGAAGCCCTTAAAGGCGGAGTCATCGGCGGCTCTCTCAGCCAGGGCGTCATGCATACGGGCGACAAGATAGAGATTTGTCCGGGTCGACTCGTGGAATACGAGGGCAGGAAACAATGGGTGCCCATCCAGACCAAAGTAGTAACACTGCTGGCTGGAAAACAGGTTCAGGAAGAGATCACTCCAGGAGGCCTTATGGGCGTGGGCACTCTGCTCGACCCCATCATGACCAAGAGCGATGCTCTGGTGGGACAGGTGGCAGGAGCGCCTGGCAAACTTCCGCCCGCCAGGTCCTCATTTACCATGAATATGCGGCTTTTGGAGCGCGTCGTTGGAGTCACGGACGAGTCTTCTGTCGAGCCCATCCACTCCAGCGAACCCTTGATGCTCAATGTCGGCACGGCCACAACCGTGGGCGTTGTAACCAGCGCTCGTGAGGGCGGCATTGTTCAGGTGCAGCTCAAGAGGCCTGTATGCGCCGAAAAGGGAGAACGTGTGGCGGTTAGCAGGCGAATTGGTGCCAGATGGCGTCTCATTGGCGTTGGCACCATAACCGAGTAGCATGAAGGCATACATTGATACCAGTAGCATAAAGGTCGTCCTCGATACCAACGCATTGATGGTGCCCGAGCAGTTCGGTGTGGACATCTTCAGCGAGCTCTTGCGCCTGGGGTATGCAGAGTGGCTGGTCCCGGCCTCTGTCCTGGGAGAGCTTCGCTCGCTGGCAACGCGGGCCGATAAGGGAAAGGATAAGATTGCCGCCCGCGTGGCACTGAGTCTGGCTGAGGGCTGCAACGCCGTTGGGGTGGACAATTATAATGCCGATCAGGCAATCATTGAGCTTGCCCTAGAGACGGGCGCCGCTGTCTTTACTAATGACAAAGCTTTAAAGAAAAGGTTATTTAGTAAAGGCATCACCGTAGTATACCTGCGCCAGGGGCAATATCTAGAGGCGTCGAAGAAGGAGTACTAGATGTATAAGAAGATGAAGCTTAAGGGTGTGGCCAAGATAGAACCGGATCATCTGGGTGATCCCCTCGAGACGGCAGTGGACAAGTCACTGCGCGACAAATACGAGGCAGTAGTTGACAAGTCATTGGGAACCATCGTGGCTGTACTCGGAGCAGATGACATTGGAGAAGGTCACATCCTGGCAGGGGATGGATCTATTTACTACGAAGTCAATTTTGATGCCCTCGTCTTTAAGCCCGAGATGCAGGAGATCATCGAAGGCGAGGTAGTGGAGATAGTTAAATTCGGAGCTTTTCTCTCCTTAGGACCATTCGATGGCCTTCTGCACGTCAGCCAGATCACCAATGAGTATATATCTTATGATGAAAAGAACGCGCGGCTGGTCAGCAAAGAGTCGAACAAGTCCCTCGGAGAAGGAGATAAGGTTCGAGCCAGGGTTATAGCCGTAAGCCTGAATGAGAAAGAGCCTCGCGAGAGCAAGATTGGGCTTACCATGAGGCAAACGGGCCTGGGACGGCTGGAGTGGCTAGAGGGCAATACTAATGTCGAAGTAAGTGTTGAGGCTGAGGTGAAATGACAGAGCAGGCATGCAGAGAATGTCGTAGAATCGTTGAGGGTCAGGTCTGTCCCATCTGTAATTCAGCCTCGCTCAGCAAGGACTGGAGCGGATATGTCGTGATCATCGATCCTAAGGAATCGATCCTCGCGCAAAAGCTGGAGATTACCCTTCCCGGCAGATATGCTTTGAAGGTGCGTTAGAATTGCGTCTCCTCCTTCTCCCAGATGAGCTGCGCTCTTCACTGAAAGAGCCATTGGGAAGGCTATACAAAGGAAACGGCCAAGAGTGCGTAAAGGCCATGGAAAAAGAGCTTCTTTCTGCCAAGAAAGTTGCTGCGATCGGCGATATGACTGCCTTCTATCTCTTGAAGGCATCCATAGTGCCGGATCTGTTAGTCGTGGACAATAAGACTAAGAGGATTCCGGTTTCCGATGATGTCATAGATATGCTGGATCACGAAAGCTATAAGACGATAAAAGTGCAAAATCCCGCGGCGACTCTCAGCAAAGAGCTAATAGACCTTATCTCGGAATCCCTGCATGGCACTACGCATGTTAAGATAGTAGTAGAGGGCGAAGAAGATCTGGCAACGCTTCCTGCCATTCTCTATGCGCCGCCAGGCTCTGTGGTAGTCTACGGCCAGCCCAATGAGGGAAGCGTTCTGGTTGACGTTACTCCCGAAAGGAAGCTACATATCGAAGAATTCATGAAGCGAATGATTGTGGAGGAATGAAGTTGGATATTCAAGTAATAGAAGCAAAAAACAACACCATCTTGAATCGGCGGGAGCTCGTTTTCAAGGTTATTCACGATGAATCGACGCCTTCCAGAAAGAGCGTTGTGGAGAGACTGGCAGCAACTCAAAACTCAAAGGTAGGCTTGGTCTATGTGGACAGCCTGAAGACAGAGTTTGGAAAGCGCGAGACCATTGGATATGCCAAGATCTACGAGACTGCTGAGAGGGCCAAGGAAATAGAGAGAGCTCATATCATTGAGCGCAATACATTCAACAAGCCACAAGAATCCAAGACGGAGGCAAGCTAGATGGCTGCCAAGAAGGGTGCCAAGAAAGGCGCAATTAGGGGAGCCTCTAGATTTTATGAGGTAACCGGCGACTCTATCAAGTCCAAAAAGTCGGTCTGTCCCAGATGTGGCAATGGCGTATTTTTGGCCAGCCATGCCGACCGGCAAAGCTGCGGCAAGTGCGGTTATACAGAGTTCAAGAAATAGGCCTGGGTTACACGGGTCCTGATTCTTGGACCTGATTTTACTCTTTTATAAGCATCTATTTATGACAGGAAGTACAACCAATGATTTGGTGTTTGTTTGGCTGAAATTGGTCTATCTACTTTCATAGCTCTTCTGGTAGCGTTTATTATCTTATCCCAGGCTATAAAGATCGTTCGAGAGTATGAACGAGTGGTCATATTTAGACTGGGGCGCTTTTCCGGAGTGAAGGGTCCAGGCATATTCTTCATTATCCCCATCATCGATCGCGTAATGCTGCTTGACCTGAGGGTCTTTACCATCGATGTGGCCAAGCAGGTGGTCATAACCAAGGATAACGTGAGCGTAGAGGTGGATGCAGTCATCTACTACCGGGTGATGGATCCCTCCCGGGCGATCATACAGGTAGAAAATTACAAGGTTGCTACCTCTTTGCTGGCACAGACCACCTTGCGGGACGTTCTCGGACAGATTGAACTGGACGATCTGCTCTCCAAACGCGACGAATTGAACAAGAAGCTGCAGGATATTTTAGACCGGCACACTGATCCCTGGGGAATCAAGGTGACCGCGGTCACGCTGCGGGATGTGTCTCTGCCTGAATCGATGAGAAGGGCGATTGCCAAGCAGGCAGAATCTGAAAGAGAAAAGAGGTCGCGCATCATCCTGGCCGACGGCGAGTTCCTGGCCTCCAAGACCATGACCGATGCCGCCCGGCTTTATGCGGAAGTGCCTGCCGCCTTGAAGCTGCGGGAGCTGCAGACATTGGTCGACATCGCCAGGGAGAAGACGCTTATCGTTGTCACTCCCAGTGGGGACGCTGGGGCCGGGGCTATGGTGGGCCTGACGGCCGCTTTGAACCGGGAGCTTTCCGAGAGAGAGACATCCCGAAAAGACGAGGCTAAGAAAGATGCCTTGAGAGAAGCACAGAGCGAGGCGGGAACCAGGAGATAAAAACCGATGGAGAAGAGCCAGTCCTGCTCGGAATTTATGGGAAGAGCGGGCCCGTCATCTCCTCCCTGGAGGCAGAGGGGGGCCTCCCTTTTCCTTTTATCGCTATTGCTTTTGTTATTGCCGGCGCTTCCCATCGCTTCCGCCACCACCTCCGGGCCGGTTTTGGCTGTAGAGCTGCAAGGTCCCATCACGCCGGCCAGCGATGACATCGTTGCTGCGGCCTTGCAGGAGGCTGATGCTGGCGGATTTCAGGCTGTGATGCTCCTATTGGATACGCCGGGTGGCGGCCTGACCGAGACCTATGAGATCCTCAGGCAAATGGAAGAGACAGAGATACCCGTCATAGCCTACGTCCATCCCGAAGGTGCAGTCGCCTGGTCGGCAGGAACGCTCATCCTGATCAGCTCCGACGTGGCGGCTATGGCGCCGCACTGCATCATCGGCTCGGCTCAGCCGGTGAGGCTCTCGGCTTTGGGCGAAGCCGAGCCCATCAACGACAGCAAGACCACCAATGCCATCGTGGCCCTGATCGAGGAGAAGGCAAGAGCTCACGGGCGAAACACGACTGCTGCCAGAGAGTTCGTAGCCTCCAATCTGAACCTGAATGCTGATGAGGCCAAAAATTATGGCGTGATCGAGTACATCGCTGCCTCGCCCGAAGAGCTGCTCGGTCAGATCAACGGCAGCCGTGCCAAGAATGCTACCCTGCTCACAGAGGCAGCCGCGGTGCAGTACTTCCAGCCACCCATAAACTTGCAGCTCTTAAGGCTCCTCTCCGATCCGACGCTGGCCGGGCTGCTCATGCTGGTGGGCCTTTATGCACTCATCTTCGGCCTGTCCAGTCCAGGCATCGGATCAGAGGCCTTGGGCGTGGTGGCTCTGGCTTTAGGGCTGATTGGGCTGGGTTTCAATGTTAATATCGGTGCTGTTTTTCTGCTACTGCTTGGCCTGGGGCTGATTTTAGCGGAGCTGCACAGCCATTCCTTTGGAATTTTGGCCGTGGCCGGGCTGATATGCGTAATAGTTGGCAGCATTCTTTTTGTTCCTACCAGCTTTCCCCAGTGGTATGTGCCGGGTAGCTACCAGCAGTCTATGGCTCTGGCCATCATTCTGCCCTCGCTGATCTTGGGCGCATTCCTGGCCTTTGCCATTTACAAGGTAGCAAAAGCCCGCTTTGCCCCGCCGATGCTGGGCCACATTGTCGGTGAGGAGGCGCAGGCCATTGACAGGCTGGACCGTGAGGGCTACGTGCTCTTTCAGGGAGAGTACTGGCAGGCGGAGGCGGAGGACACGGTAGAGAAGGGCGAGATGGTAGTGATCACGGGAAAGGATGGGGGCAGGCTGAAGGTGAAACGGCGATGAGATTAGAGAGAAGTTATTCTGAAGAGGTATGAAAAAGATGAGCACGATTTGGACAATGGGCCTAATTGCCTTATTGGTGACTGTAAATTGCGTCAGCGCCGGTATGGTAAGCCTGGCTTATGATGACGGCATTCCTGAAGACGGCGTTTGGATCGATGAGCCAAATGGACATGCAGTAGTCTTTACAGCACCGACCGATAATTGGAGTCTAAACCGGTTGGCTGTTTTTGGAATGCTCGCCCCAAAGCCCGAATCAGAGCTATTTGTGGTTGAGGTCTGGGATCAGAATCTGAGTCTTCTCTCCAGAACGACCGATAAAGCGAGTTCGTTCTTCGCTAGCAACCTATCCTGGTCTCTGATTGACATCCCGGAGGTCAAGGTATCTGGTGATTTTCTTATCACCTTCTTTGAGTTTGGCGGAGTATTTATTGGAGTTGACACGCCCCCCTCATCCGGAAGGTCCCTATTAGTGGCCAGAAATCCCAACAGGATACTTAATTGGAGCGTGCAAAACCATTCACAAAACAGGACCAACTGGATGATCCAGGCGGTCGGACACTCGCCAGAGCCCGGCCTGGCCCTCGAGATCCTCTCTGATACGGCCGGCGAAAGGAGCCCCGCAAAAATTCGGGCGAAGGCTACAGACCCCGATGGCAATCTCAAAAGCGCTACGCTTTACGTTGTAGACAACAAGACCAGAGAGATCGTCTGGTCGGAAGTGAAGGAGATGAAAGGCCGCAGCTCTGAAGCGGAGTTCTCCTGGCCGGCATCCACGTCCAGAATTTCGGCAAACGGCCGGGATGAGGGCGTGCTATTCGTGATCAATAATCTGGTTGTTATGGAGAATTTGAGTAGTTTGCTAACCTACTCAGCGCCCTGCGTCCTACTGCTGGAGAAGAACGTGAACTTCACCGCTATAGCTTATTTCGGAGAGGATGGGCAGTTTAATGCATTGATAGATGCGTATGGATTCTCTCATTACCTGTCGCAAGATGTGCTGAATATCACAGCGCCAGGCATCGATTACCAGAAGTTCTCTAAGAATAATATTACCATAATCAAAGATACGAGCAAGATCGGCTTTATCAAGATGAAGGTTCCCACCAGGCAAAATGAGCAGGCATCTGTGATAATCGGGCCGAAAGTGCTCTCTGGCTCTCCATCTTCCAATTACGATCTCAAATTACTGCGATCGAATGCAGGCATGGGTGAATATATTGCTATAGTCAAGGTAGAGGATCTGGCATTCAACGAATTGAGCGAAATAGGGGACAGGGCAATCAAAGTGGAATGATTTCCCCGAATGTCTTGAAACTATGCAGAGAGAAATGGCCAAGCCCAGAAGCTAACTTGCGCTGTGAGAGGATAAATGGCCGAATACGGTGAATGGAATCGAAAGGGCGCGTCGCTCAGCGACAAGACGGCAAGGAAAGAGTACAAGGTGGATCAGGAATTCATCATCAAAGGCGTAGAGGCCGGCAAACTTGAATTCCGCTATTCATCCGTATGGGGCAGTCCTTTTATCAGGATTCTAAGACGCCAGCTTGAAGAATACATCACATCCGAGCTGGGACCGGAATACCTGGCAAAAGCCAGGGACAAGATTGAGCTGCAGAAAATCAAGAAAGAGATAGCTGAAATAGAGCAAGAGCTAATCGTGCTTTCGACCAGGAAAGCAGAGCTTGCGGCCAAGAAAGCCAAGCTTGAGGAGAGTATGCCAACTCCGGCTTCCAGCAAACCAGCCAAGAAACCAAAGCTAAAGCTCAAAATGCCGAAAAATATAAATTGAGCCGCCTCCTAAGAATGACCTTGATTTAGGCCAGAGCCTTGTCTTCGAATTTGTTGAGCAGCAAATGCCTGACGACTATGGCCGTGTCCAGGAGATCTTCAGCAATTCCAGAGCCTACCGAAGGTTCAAAGATCTTCTGGAGCACAGGGATCTATTGGAGAAATGGTACGATTTCGAAAGCCATCGTGAGGAAGAGGCCCTGCGCGAATGGTGTCGGGAAAACGAGATCGAGCTAAAATCCACATAAGTCTTTTATACGAGGAGCATAGCATCACTCTGGTTCAATGGATTATTTCGCCCCACAACAACGGTGAGCGGGCGGCGTCGGGCTCTGACCCGGGGCTGATCCAGTGGATTTAAACTCCCTGGAGGACAAACTTGGCTAAACCAAATGCAGGAAAAGAGAAGCCTAAAAAGGCTGATGAAAAGCCTAAGAAGGCCGCTGTAGATGAAAATCTCAGATACATAGTTCGCATTCTAAATACAGACCTGGTCGGAAAGCAACAGGTCCACATGGCCCTGACGGGCATCAAAGGTGTGGGCCGCAGATGCGCCAAGGTCTTTACCGATAAGGCAGGCGTGGATCCCAATGCCACACTGGGCCTGCTTCCCGATTCGGAGATCGATAAGCTCAAGAAGGTCATCGAGGAGGACGCCACCAAGGTCCTGCCTGTTTGGATGGTCAACCGCCGCGGTGATATCGAAACCGGCACTGATATCCACGTTATGGCCATGGACCTCAACATGACTCTACGCGAAGACCTGGACCTCATGAAGAAGATGAGGAGCTACAAGGGCATCAGGCACGAGAGAGGACTGCGTGTCCGGGGCCAGAGGACCAGATCTTCCGGACGCACGGGCGCCATCGTCGGTGTCAGCCGCAAGAAGGAAGGAGCACCAGCCGCAGCACCAGCTGCAACCAAGGAGTAGGTGGTAAATAATGGGATATCCAGGTAAGAGCCGCAAGATGTACGAGCGGCCCCGCACTCCCTGGCAGGCGGAGCGCATAGCTGGGGAAGTAGAGGTCGTCAAGGCCTTTGGCCTTAGAAACAAGAGGGAACTGTGGAAAGCTCAGGCATTTCTTCGGAAGTACAGGCAGATCAGCAGAAAGATGCTCGCAGCCGTCTCCATCGGTCAGGCACCCCAAGAGGCAGAAGCCATTCTCGCTCGCTTAAAGAGACTGGGAATGCTCAAAACGGAAGGAGATCTCGACGCTGTCCTTTCCATGAAGGTTGCCGACGTCTTGGAGAGGAGACTGCAGACGCAGGTCTACCGCCAGGGTCTCGCCAATTCCTTGAAGCAGTCCCGGCAGTTCATAGTTCACGGCCATATTCAGGTCTCCGGGCGCAGAGTTGACGTTCCGGGATTTCTGGTAAAGCGGGGCGAGGAAATGAGCATTGATTATTACATGGGTTCCCCAATGGCCAAGGAAGGCCATCCTGAGAGGGCATCCCGAACATCCAAGGTGGGTGCATAAAAATGGCAGAAGGAAAATGGGGCATTGCCCATATCTACTCGTCCTTTAACAACACGCTTATCACTATCACCGACGTGACCGGAGCCGAGACATTGGCGAAGATCTCGGGCGGCATGGTGGTAAAGGCGGCCAGAGACGAGAGTAGTCCCTACACAGCCATGCAGATGGCCATGCAGGTCGCTGACGCTGTGAAAGACAAGGGGATTGTCGGGGTTCACGTTAAAGTGCGCGCCCCCGGCGGCAACAAGCAGAGGTCTCCTGGGCCAGGAGCTCAGGCAGCCATACGTGCTCTTGCTCGCGCGGGCCTGCGCATTGGCAGAATAGAGGATGCAACCCCCATACCCCACGACGGCACCAAGCCTGCCGGCGGAAAGAGGGGTCGAAGGGTGTAGAGTTTGAAGTTTGAATTGCTGCAGCTCGAGGAGGACCGCATCCGGTACCTCCTCAGCGGCGTCACCGCTGCTTTTGCCAACGGCATTCGTCGCGCCTGCATGAGTGAAGTGCCTGTGCTCGCCATAGACGAGATTGGTCTCTATGACAACACATCGGTGCTCTTCGATGAGCAGATTGGACTGCGCTTAGGAGAGGTGCCCTTACAGGCTGAGGATCTGGATATCTTCTCCCAGCCGGAGGATTGCCAGTGCGGCGGAACCGGTTGTCCCGGCTGTCGTGTGGAGTTCATGCTCTCCTCGGAAGGGCCGGGCATGGTCTACTCCGGAGACATTCAGTTCGCCGATCCAGGTGTCAAGCCCGCCTTCGACAAGATTCCCATCGTTATCTTAGGTGAGGGTGAGAAGCTGGTCATTGAGGGCTATGCCACCAAGCATGTAGGCAAAGAGCACTCCAAGTGGCAGGCTGGCACGCTGTGCGGCTACAAGAATCAGCCCTGCATAATGGTGGCTGATTCCTGCGATGGATGCGGAAAGTGCGTTCTGGTCTGTCCCAGAAACCTCCTGACAGTGGTTGGCGGCCGAGCGAAAACTACAAATATACTGGAATGCTCCCTGTGCAAGCTCTGTGTTGATGCGTGCGAGCCGGGGGCCATTAAGCTCTCGCCCATTATGGACTCATTTGTGGTGTCCATTGAAAGCAGCGGCACTTTGCCCGTCAAGGATCTGGTGGCGAAAGCAGCTGTTGAGATCAAGATGAGGGCAGAGGACTTAGACGCAAAGCTGGCAGAGCTAGCTTAGAATTATAAGGATCGGCCCTAAAGCCGATCTACAAACCCATTTCGAGCGGGGGTTTCCAAGCCAGGTCAAAGGAGCAGGGTTGAGGGCCCTGTCGCGCAGGCGTTCGCGGGTTCGAATCCCGTCTCCCGCATTTAAGCATATCGATTTTTGATCATTAACTCTCTAAATGTTTCTGCTATGGGGGAAAGGATTCCTTTTCACGGGCTGCTTCAAGATGGATGCGTGTATTTCTTAGTTCTGGAAAATAATAATTTGAAAAAAAATTATGTCTGCTTGGGGCTTCAGGCTCAAGCAGTTATCTCGGTCGTGGCAATGAACTTGATGAGGTCAGGTCCAATTCTAGCCTTCTTTTGGATCTGGTTTGCAACGCTGTCCAAGGTCTTGCCACTATCCGCAAGAGATCGGATCTCTTCAATGGTAGCATCTTCAACGGTGAAGTACTCGTCAATGTCCTTACGATGACCCCAAACGTCGCCTTCCAGTAACTTGACACCTTGCATGTCCAGGAACACTTCAATTGCTTTGGACATGGTCTTCATGTAGGAAGGAGGAACTTGGACCATCTGCAAGCGAGGAACTTTCTTCAGCAGGTTGAGGAAATCTACATTGGATGCTCTGAATGCCAGATGGACTGCCTTTTCATTCGGTCTTATCGAGTTGATCTCTTCGCGGGAACTAATTATTCGTATCTTCATGACATATCACCTATACTAAATTCGTTATCTCATAGAACGACATTAAACGTATATAAATTTTTCTGTTTCCAGCAAATGACGTATTTAGTGAAGTATATGGGTTATATGAGATATATCTACTATTATTCGCATGAAAAATAAATATTAATTATGATATAAATAATGGCGATGATAGCCCATACAGCCTATATATTTTAGGGATTTGTACCTATTCTACCAAAAACTGCCTCTCTCCATCCAACCATAATCTTGCCAGCAGCCATAGCAGGCATTCTTGACCGCCAACAAGCGTTCCTTTGTTCCTTGTACTTGCCAAAAAACCGAATTGGGATTCATATACTTATTAGCCCAAAGACGTTCTTTTGTATCTTGCACCGCAATTTTTGCAGGAACATAGGGATAGTTCCAATATGCTGATGGATAATAAGCGGGGTAATAAGAATCCAAATATTCATTCTCCTGTCCTTGATCATGTGGGAATGTATAGGAGAACTCTTGAGCCGTTCCAGTAGCGACTAAACCTAAATAGAAAGCTAGGATTGAAAATACAAAGTAATATTTCATTTGATATCCTCTATATAAGATTCTGTGGTTGAACTAAATAGTTTCCCCTCTTGAGCTTTATCCAATCAATTGGCATCCAGAAGCAGACCAGGGAAGCCCATGTTGAAGAATTGGTTATATGGGTTGTTTTTGCTTTTAACTGTACAATAAAATAGAACTAATAAGATAATAATGAGGAACAAATTATATATGACTACTATTATTTAATATCTTAAAGAAAATTTAGTGCAATTTATTCTTTTCTGGCAGAATCGTGCTGGATTGCCAACTCTGTCTTTAAATAAACAATTGTACCAGAATCTATGACCATTATCGCTCTGTCTTCGGTCACGAGCTACCCAACCCCACTTGATCATAATTCTGAGTACTCTGGCGAGACGGCGTTCTGCTCTGATCCAATCCGTATGTGTGTATATCTCAGGAAGGGCCGCAAGAATAGTCTCATGGGTCATTGTGCCGACCAGATCTTCACCCTCCTATCCGAAGGAAAAACAATATAACATATTCAATTTATATATAATTTCGCCACAATCGTTGCAGAGAGCTTTTCTTTTTGTCAATCCACAGATCTGCCGCAGAGTGTTCCGTTGTAGTTGGACTAGGTTTATTCGTGATCACTTTGGCGGTCTGTGTATCTTTTTTCCTGTGCATAAATTGGTAAGCAATCTCCGGGTCCACCTTGTATCTTTCCAGATAGACTTTCCGAGAGAGCTGTTCTCCTAAAGAGGAAATGTATATTGGATCGCCTACAATTGGTGTGACCTTTCCGCTAGGCAGTATCCACTCAAAACCTTTAGGAGATTCGCATAGCCAGTCTTGCTCAGTATCACCAAGGTTCTGAGGATCGATATCTAATTCGTTCATTGCACCGCAATTTTGACAGACAAAGAGATTTTTAATTTTTCCACTCGTCATTGCGGGTTCTATATCCAACACGTTTCTTATGCCACATTGGTGGCATTTAGCTTTGATTTTTATCCCCATTTAGCCCCCTCTTTGATTAGTAGTTAAACATTCTAATATAAATAATTTTTTGATGTTTTATCTGATGAGCAAGAACAGCTTCATGGTTTTAATCCTACCATTTATTTTTATCGTTTTCCTGGTCTTCGCTTGACCACGACTACCTTTAGCGCGTCTGTTTCGGGCTTATCCAAATATTCCATGCCCACTTTCTTGACTATGGGCTTCCAGATCTTATCCGGCATCCATGCTGGTGCTCCCTTGGGTTTCTTTACCTGTTTTCGCTCACCCGTGAATACGTGAACTTTCTTAGTTCCACGCTCTCTCAGCCTGATGTCAGTAATACCACGATTAGCAGCCTTTAAAGCTGCCTGTCTCGGCTGCTTTCCAGTAAATACTCCATTCTCGTTGCCATCCTTATCTCGCAAGGCAAAGTTTCTCATCTCTTTCTCAGCCAAATTATTCCTCCTACACCAAAGATCGATACGCTCTGATGTAACTGCTTGTATTAATTATTATCCATGAGTAATACTCACGCTATCGGATCGGGTGCGTTGTCCTGTGAAATCCATTGTATGAAAGTAGAGGATAAAATTTCAGTATTATTTTTTCATTAGAAAACTTCGTCCAAGATCTGTGAGCTGGATTTGATTTAAACCATTCTTGAGAGTTAAATGCCCTTCCTTATGAGAGCCGGATTGAGTATTTATGTAGCCGAATTCTTTTAAACGGGTAAAACGATCTAACAATACATTTTTCTCAAGCCTTAAAGCACTCTTGACATTTACTGAAAAAACCCATCCTGTGAGAGATCTATCGCAAATCGCTTTAAGAATTTTTTCATCTATTTCATCTATTACATCCATCAGTCGCAGCCCCTCACACAGCCAACAAAACCTTCGATGTACAATAATGAGGCTGCAAATATTTATAATTATTGTTATAACGGCAGCAGTGCGTCGACGCAGCAATTTACTACTGGTTTAAAATAACCCTGGGGCTTCCGGCTCAAGCAGTTATCTCGGTCGTGGCGATGAACTTGATGAGGTCTGGTCCAATTTTAGCCTTCTTTTGGATCTGGTTTGCAACGCCGTCCAGGGTCTTGCCAGATGATCAAGATTCGCAGACAAATCTATATTAACGGTAGGCGCATTTAATGATGTGATTTGAATTGCTGTGGTGACCGAATATGCACAAATCAAAGCTCTTTAGACAATTGCTTGAAAAACCAGGTCTGGTTCTAAGACCATGCGGTTATGATGCTCTCTCTGCTCTTTTGATCGAAAAAGCGGGATTTGAACTGATGGGAACATCGGGATATGCAATTTCCGCATCGGCAATTGGACAGCCGGATCTCGGACTGATTAGCTTTGGAGAATTGCTGGAGAGAGCCAGAAATATAATTAACAGCGTCTCAATACCTGTCGATGTTGATGCTGATACTGGCTACGGAAATGCCCTGAACGCTTACTGGACAGCCAAAAATTTCATCTGGGTCGATGCGGCAGGCATAAGAATTGAGGATCAGACCTGGCCCAAGCGTTGCGGCCACATGAGCGGAAAAACGATTATCTCCAAGGATGAGATGGTCTTGAAGATTGCGGCTCTGATCAGGGCGAGAGATGAAGAAGGTTCTGATCTGGTTATTGGAGCAAGAACGGATGCCAGAGCGATAGAAGGATTCGACAAAACCATTGAACGCGCCATAGCTTATGCAAAAGCCGGTGCGGATTATATTTACGTGGAATGCCCTCAATCGCTGGAGGAAGTAAAACATCTCGTTAAGAAAATTCAAATACCGTTAGCATTTAACCTAATCCCAGGTGGCAAGACGCCGTTATTCTCCATTTCAGAACTGGAAAGCATCGGCGTGAAGTATCTTTCCATCCCCATGGTCTGCCTCTACCCAGCCGCGAAAGCTATGTTGAATGCCTTGCTGGCTTTGAAAAATGGTGATCTTGAAAAAGTAGGTGAGATCGGCATAAATTGGTCTGAATTTAACGAGCTTATTGGAGTAGGAAAATGGAAGCAATTGGAGAGCGAATTTGGAAAAGGAAATATCTGAAACCATAATCGCATGCCTGACAGATAAAATGAGGGCCCATCCGCCCATCTCAACAGATTTATGCTCATCGAATAGGAGATACGTCAAATGAATACAAACATAAATTCAAATTCAAATCCGAAAACCACTGACACCCAGAACCGCATCACGCTGCAGAACATCGCCCGGCGAGTCATGCTTACGCGAGGACTGCTCCCCGAATTTTCCCCTCAAGCCGTAGCCGAGCTTGCCAAGATTCAGGCCCCGGCAAATGCGAGCCTTGCTACGGCGGCTCGTGACTTGAGAGATCTGCTCTG
>Ga0351898_1024_pt1 | contig 38614 bp, 42 predicted proteins | sample BONcelHT113001C5_FD_206873 | JGI IMG/M metagenome (GOLD analysis project Ga0351898, IMG submission 206873) | Enriched cells from coal bed in the Powder River Basin, Montana, United States - BONCAT cells T11 rep1 HSBNCT.T11.300.1.C5 ...
CTTAAATGGGAAGATGGAAGACCTGCTAAAGGGAAAAGTCGCAGCTTGGGCTACGAGGCTTTATTTTCTGCTTTTGAATAATTATTTCCGGCCGGACTTTCCATCTCTGGAGCGAGAAAGTCAAATGTCGAACTGCCTTTTCGGCTCACAAAGCTTATGGACTTGAAAATACGATAGGGCCATCCATGAGATCGAAGAACATAATTTGCCTACTATTCATATCCCTGGTGCTGGCGTCCAGTGCTGGCTGCCTGGCGAATGACCCGACTGGAGCATCGACTGCGAATCCTGCGGTGCCAAAGGAGAATCTACCGGAGGGCTTCAAGCTGCTGGCGGCTTTGCCCGAGATGGACAGCAGTGTGAATATGACCGATTACATTAAGGAATTCTACGGATCTGAGGACATTGGCCCGGCCAATACCTCGGTAGGCATATACCAGTGGGGCAAGCCCGGCGAGAACTACGATGCCAAGATCACCCTCATCCAGCTTTCCGATGAGGAGCACGCCAAGGCTGCCGTCTCCAACTTCAAAAACCAAGATACATATCAGGATCAATTGTCTCGGAAGCTGCCTATATTCGGCAATGCCACAATCAACGGCCATGAGACTCTAGAGATTAAGGACATTCGAGGAGACAAAAGCATCAGATATCTCTATCTCTGGAATACAGGAAGCATTGTGGCTCTTGTCGAGGGCAACAATGATAGAAGCAAGAGCCTGGAGCTGGCCAGCGCCTCAGGGCTCTAAGCCCTAAATTTTTTTGATTTATAGTCTGCTATTATTAGAGGTCTATTGGAGCCAGGTTGCCGTTGGAATGAAAGACCTTGATGACCAGGTCCATCTCCCGGCTGGAGGAAAGGTTGTTCTGATGAAGCAAATGTACCCTTTAGATGTCCTCCTGTTTGTAGATGAAGAATCTCAAGCTGTTGTTGTCCGCCGTCTTGAGGCCTATCCCCGGGAACATTGATACATCCCGGTTCTTGCCGAGAGTTATGGCATTGTCCTTGTTGTCCATGGTGATAGCGCCGCTATTGGCGTCAATAGACCTGATGAGCATCTTGCCGTATGACATGTCTGGGTTTACCAAGATCGGTTTCTGGGATATCTGCCAGATTCCATCAACTATGGCCTGGGCCTTTCTGCCGTCGTTAACGGCATCTCTGAAGTGCACTGCAATCGTCACCAATCCATTCTGCACCCCCACGTTCGTCCGGTAGTAGTAGGTCTTGTCGACGATGATGGCGTATTCCTTGCCGGGTGCGATAATCTTGGAGTCCACAGGTACTCCATCTCTGGAAAGCTCTAGGTAAGCTCTGCCGCTCTCATCAATTCCCTTCAGCAAAAGCCTGTAGCCTTCCTCCAGATCCAGGAAGGAGCCTTTGGCCAGCACTATCTTTTCGCTCTCATCTCGCAATATCTTCTCGAGCTGCTCACTGGCGAGGGAGTTCTCATCGATGGACTCTCGATAGAGTAGATCAATTCCCAGTCTTCTGCCGGGCTGTATCCGGCAAAGTGCGGCTCTGCTTGGAACGGCAAGATTTCGATAGGTATTTGATACATGTAGAAAGATATGATGAATTGAGATCCTATATGGACATCTTCATGCAAGCGGCAATAGATGAAGCACTTGAGGGACTCTTGGAAGACGGAGTTCCCATCGGCGCCGTTTTGGTCGAGAACGGCAAGATCATAGGAAGGGGCCGAAACAGAAGAGTACAGCAACACGATCAGCTTATGCACGCCGAAATCGACTGCTTGCGTCGTGCCAGGCTCACGGGTGGCTATCACAACACAACTCTTTATTCCACGCTCATGCCCTGCTATCTCTGCGCGGGGGCAGTCGTGCAGTTCGGCATTAAGAAGGTAGTAGTGGGCGAAGCCAAAAGCGCTCCTGCTGCCAGAGATTTCATGCTCTCGCACGGCATAGAGGTCTTGGACCTGGACAATGCAAAGTGCAAGAATATGATGGAGGACTATATCCAACGGAATCCGGCGCTCTGGGATAAGTTCTTGGCGGAGCTGAATCCCGATCTCTTGAACCCTTCCGAGCCGTCCATTTCCATCCGGCACCACTTCTTGTCGGGCGATGTCGGTTATATCACGTACCTGCATGCTGTTCTTTATGCTCCAGAGCAAGGCTGGGACCACACATTCGACTCTTACGTTGCTCTCCCTCTGGCCCAGTTTGCCCTGCGCTGCAGTGCGCAGGAGCGCATATGGATCGCGGAAAGAGAGGGTCGGATCGTGGGCTGTGTAGCAATAGTAAAATTCTCGGAAAAAGAGGCACAGCTGCGCTGGCTGCTCCTGCACCCTGATGTGCGAGGCCTGGGACTGGGCAGAAAACTGGTGGAAGAGGCTCTGGCTTTCAGCCGGGATGCGGGATACTCGTCTGTGTTTCTCTGGACGGTGAGCACGCTGCCGGCGGCGACCGGGCTCTATCGATCGGTGGGCTTTCATGAGATAGAGGAGCTGACCCATGAATTGTGGGGCTGCCAGGTTACTGAAGTCAAGTATGAGCTGGAGCTGGAATGCAAAAAAGAGCGGACAACTGCAATTTTGGCTCAATGAGAATGCTCTCTTAAATCTAGTTAAATCCGTCTTGAGTCGAAAAAAGGAGGCAAAAATGACCGAAAAAGAAAGCAATAACCGCGCATTAAAAGTGCAGAGTATGGCAGATTTGGTTAATTATCAGGATGGATCAGTTGTGAGCCGGGAGATAATTCGCAAGAGCACTGGCACGGTAACGCTCTTTGCCTTTGATGAAGGTCAGGGGCTCAGCGAGCACACAGCTCCATTCGATGCACTCGTATATGTTGTGGATGGACAAGTAGAGGTTTTAATCTCAGGCAAAGCCCATCATCTGAATCAAGGCGATTTCGTAATATTGCCGGCCAACGAGACTCATGCCCTGAGAGCATTGAGCAAATTCAAGATGCTATTAGTAATGATAAAATCCGAAGCTCTCAGATAGCAGATGAGCTGAGTCCTCTCACTCAGCTCTTGAGTATGCTGCATCCCTTCTCATTCTCCTTCTCCTTGGCATGCCCGTTGGGCTTTGTGATGAAGTAGGTATAGCCCTTCAGCGTCCGGTTGAGCTGTGCTTCGATCTGCTCCAGCTCTTTTTTAGGGATGCACAGATGCTTGTCCACGCAGCGGTCCATGATCTCCCAGATGTAGTCCTTGGTCTCGTAGTTGAAGAAGTCCAGGAGCTTTCGGCAGGTGTCGCCCTCCACCTTCTGGCAGATGTACCAGTCGTCGCCATCAGCCATGACGTGCACCTCATGAGCGCAGCCCAGCAGATTATGGAAGTCTCCCAGGGTGTCCTGGTAGGCACCAAGCAGGAAGATGCCCAGATAATAGTCCTCTTTCTCCATGAGAGTATGCATATCCAGGTACTCCAGACCCTCGCTGTCCCCGGCATAGCGCTTGATCTCCCCGTCCGAGTCGCAGGTGATATCCACAATCCTTCCTCTCTCGCTGGGCATCTCGTTCAAGCGATGCAGGGGAATGGTGGGAAATATCTGCTCAACACCCCACATATCCGGCACAGACTGAAAGAGGGAGAAGTTGCCGATGTACTTCTGGCTGACGAGCTTCTTGAGCTCCTGAAACTCATCCGACTCGTCCTCGGCCTGCTTGGCGAGGAATGCGGCCTTCTTGCAGACCATCCAGAAGAGATTCTCGCCTTTGGCTCGCTCCTCAAGGCCAATGTTTCCCAGGTTGAAGGAGTCGTAAAGCTCGTCCCTGTACTGCAGAGCATCGTGATAGTGCTCCTTGTAGTTGTCCAGGTTGATCTCCTTAAAAGCGCTGCACAGATCATCGATCTGAATGGGGTCCTCCTCTTTAGGGGTGCGCAGAAGCGAGTCTTTGGCATTCTTTTTGCCTATGATCTTGAAGATGAGCAGGCTGTGGTAGGCGGCAATGGCCCTCCCGCTCTCGGAGACAATGGTGGGGCATGCGACATCCTCGTCATCGCATATCTTTTGCACTGTGTAGACCACATCGTTGGCGTACTCGCGCAGGGTGTAGTTGGCGCTGGAGGGGGTGGCCGTGTTGGAGCCGTTGTAGTCCACGGAAAGGCCGCCACCCACGTTCAGGTACTCAATATTGGCCATCTTGCGCACCTTGGCATAGATTCTCGCCGCCTCGTTCATGGCATTTTTAATGGTCCTGATATCTGTGATCTGCGAGCCGATGTGAAAGTGAATCATCTTCAGGCTGTCTATGAGGCCCTTTTCCTGCAGTATCTTCATCAGCTCCAAGGCCTCGCTGGTGGACAGGCCGAACTTGGCCGACTCGCCACCCGATTCCACCCAGCGACCGGAGCCGCGGGCAAAGAGCTTGACTCTCATGCCCACGCGGGGAGTGATGCCCATCAGCTCGGCATACTTCAGAATATCGAAAATCTCCTCGAAAAGGTCTACGACTATTACTATATTATTTACATTATGAATGCTCAGAGCCAGGCGCAGATAGTCCTCGTCTTTGTAGCCGTTGCAGATGAGGAGCGCCTCTTTGGGCAGGCCCAGGGATAGCGCTGCCAGTAGCTCTGCCTTCGTCCCTACTTCCAGGCCGATACCGTGACGGGCTCCGTACTTGATGATGTACTCGATTACCTCTTTTCTCTGATTGACCTTCATGGGGAAGATGGGCTGATAGGTGCCTTTGTAGGAGAATTCGGAAATAGAGCCTAAAAATGCGCCTGTGATCTCATCGATCCTATTCTCCAGGATTTGAGGAAAGCGGAGGAGCACGGGAAACTCCAGGTCTTTGGATTTTTCGATCTCCTCGATGAGGTCCATAACATCAACTGACTGAGCCCGGTCTTTGTTGGGAAATATAATAATATTACCTTTATCATTGATTGAAAAATAGCCATTGCCCCAATTCTCTATCCCGTAGAGCTCCAAAGAATCTTCTGCTTTCCACATGTCACTCAGCCTTCTCCATGAAATCTGCCCCCAGTCCGCATGCCCTCATCGCTATTATCCCCAACGCTCCAATTGAGATCATCATCAACTGACATAACGATTTATCACATCCCCATGAAACCACGGCCAATCGCATCGAACTTTGCTAAAGTGAGCTTTTTGGTATATAAAGATTCATGCCTGCATGGTGGGCGGCAAGCAACTCAACCAGATCGACAATCTTTAAATGTATCCAGACCGACACTGATGAGAAGAAATATTGAGGGATAAAATGGATCACGTTCACGGTCACGGTCATGATTTTATCTGCAATGGTGAGAAGATAAGGACGACAATACCCATGAAAGAGAGGGGTGTTGCCGATCTGGTAGCGGATATGAGCAAGATGGGCTTTCAGGGAGGCCAGCTCGGCACATCTCTGAACGTCTGGAAGCGCATGCATGACGAGGATGTTACCATATTCCTCGGTCTCGCCGGGGCCATGGTGCCTGCGGGCCTGGGCGAGTTCATTGCCTACCTTCTGCGGGAGAGAAAGGTAGACTGCCTGGTGAGCACGGGCGCCAATCTATTTCACGACCTGTGCGAGGGATTGGGCATCGTTCACTATCAGGGCAGCGCCTGCGCAGATGATGCCTATCTCAATGAATGCAAGATCGACAGGATCTACGACGTATTTGTATCGGAGATAGAGCTGCACAAAGCCGACAATCACATATCTGATTTCGTGAAGAGCCTGGACCCGGCCCGGCGCTACTCATCAAGAGAGCTGATGTACATGGTGGGAAAAGACCTGCCCGATACAACCATCCTTGGCGCGGCTCATAAAGCAGGAGTGCCCATCTTCGTGCCGGCCTTCGGAGACAGCTCCTGGGGAATCGGCATGGTCATGGCTCTGCGCGAAGGACATAGCGTCATGGTCGATGGGATCAAGGATGTGGACGAGATCACCCAGATGGTGGAAAAATCCGCCAAGACTGGTGTGATTTACATAGGCGGAGGCGTTCCCAAGAACTTCATCCAGCAGACAGAGGTCATAGCTGAGCTGATAGGCGACTACTCGGGAGGCCACAGCTATGCCATTCAGTACACGACCGACGCTCCGCACTGGGGAGGCCTGTCCGGTTGCACCTTCGAGGAGGCCGTCTCCTGGGGCAAGGTCAAGAAGGAAGCAAGCATGGTGCAGGTCTTCTCCGATGCCACCATCACTGTGCCACTCGTGGTGCAGGCCCTGCGTGAGTCTGGCTACCAGAGAAAGAGCGTTCCGGTCTTCGACTGGAGAGAAGAGGGGTTGAAACTGAGGTACGAAAAGAGGTAATTAAGCGGGATAACATCCCACCCTTTTTTTGTGAATAATAAATTTTCTACAAAAGTTATTTATATTAGCATGCGTTAATATCTATCACTTAAGAGAAATATGAGGATTTATTATGAGCAAGGGGTTGGATTTTAAGGTTTCATGGGCTATGCTCAAGATGGCATTACTCATGGTGCTATTCTTGACTATCGCTTCTGGTGGTCAAGAACCACAGTGGAATTTGCAGGCCAAAGAAGAGGCGGCTTTTGCACAGGTTTCCGGCAGCAGCGAAAATGATTTCGCAGACCTGAACGCAATCGACACAGCCATAATCGCTTATGATTTTCAGACCCAATCGTCTTTGCCAGAGGTTCAAAATGTGACAACCGGCAACAATACTGCCAAGATCATAGCGTTTTCTGCAAAGGATATCAACAACGATCTATTGAGCTATAAGTTCATCAGCTCACCTCTTCATGGAAATGTTAGCGGAACGGCTCCGAATATAATTTACAGGCCAAATAAGGGCTACATCGGCAGCGACTCATTTGTTGTCAGCGCATCTAACGCAATGGGAACGGAAATAAATATTACTGTCTCAATTGATGTGCTTCAGATCCCTCATCCCCCTACCGTAAGGATACGCAGCCCACGAAATGGAGAAATATTTACGGCCTATCCGGGTCCGTCTGGTGAAACTGGGTACACGGTAGAGATACCTGTTCATGCCACATCTTCCGGTGGTGTTTCATCAATAGAATTCTTTGATGGTTTGGAGTGGATCGGTTCGGGTGACTGTGAGGATACCGGCGGTGACTGTCCGGTTACGATATTTAACACGTTCTCTGTGGGCACCCATTTCTTGACAGCAAGAGCTGCAGGTACAGGAGGAAATAGCTGTCCATCCGCCCCAGTTGTCATAACAGTTAACCCTTCGCAACCTGTTGTGCGGATTACAGACCCTCTTAGCGGGCAAATATTTACAGCTCCGGAAGATATCACCATTACCGCAGAGGTGATCGACAGCAATCCCGTGAGCAGTGTTGAGTTTTATGCAAATTCGCAAAAACTTTGGAGCACTGAGGGCGAGGACGAGTCACCCTATACCTTTGTATGGGAGGGCGCAAAGCCTGGGGTGTACAACCTAGTAGCAAAAGCCATAGAAGATCCGGATGATCCGTTTTCTATTGCCTTATCTAAACCAGTCCTCGTAGTAGTGGTGCCAGTAAAACCCCTGAGCAAATCCGACCTGGCTCTGTCCATGAGTTCTTCGTCGAATCCTGCCCCCGCCGGAGGCTTCTTTAACTACCTGCTTACTGTGACCAACAGAGGACCCGACAGCGCCACAGATGTCACTGTACAGGACTTCCTGCCACCAGAATTGGCATTGATCTCTTCAACGGCCAGCCAGGGTGATTTTGATGACTCCGGAATTTGGAGCTTGGGAGGCTTGACAAAGTACCGCAGCGCAAGACTGGTGCTTACTGTGCAAGCACCCTATGATCCAGCACCGGGACAGATTTCCAATACGGCATATGTGTACGGAGCAGAGGTGGACCCAGACAACTCAAATAACCACGTAACAACCTATACCAGGATTGCGGTCGGCAACGTTTCGCCGGAATGAGGGACCTCAATTTTGCAGGAGGATTATGCCTCCTGCAACCTTTTTTCTGCATGGAATCTCGCTCGTAACCACAAGAAAACATAGAGAGACCATAATGCTTTTGGCCAAAAAATTTTAACGGACTCGCCGGGACTCGAACCCGGGTCAGCGGGTATCTTCGACCATCGTCACCGAAGCCCGCTAGGATGTCCACTACCCTACGAGTCCATCACGAAGCCATGGTAGCTTCCAGGCTATTAACCTTTCCCGCAAACCAACACAGCGATGCAAGAAGGATGATGCGGGATGATGCGTTTTCAAGTACAGAAAGAGCGGAAAGTGCGAAGATTTGGAGATCCATCAAAAGAATAATATGCTGAAATATGGATATAGTAGTAAGGTGATTGATAATTATGCGCCCTGCCCAAAAAGCCTGCCCATTCGTGGCCAGAGAATGCCTGCAAGAGGACTGCCTGGCCTGGAAGCAAAAAGCCTGTAGCCTCATCCTAGATAGAAGCCACCCCAGCGCTTTTGAGCAGGAGCTGATGAATGCCGCGCCGCTGATGTACAGATCTCTGCTCGATATGGTTCGCATCATGGAAGAGACTGCACAGGACTGCCGCAAGTGTGGGCCGGAACTGTTCAGCTTTGCTCAGCAGCTTCGGGCCGGGCTCCTGGACGAGCTGATCTCTTCCGAGCTGGCTGAGGTTGGTATCAAAGCGGATAAATAAGGCAATTGTAGATATAATCTCAGCAAAATAATTTTTAATAGACAAGCTGGAGAGCAGCCGGAGATTGATCATAATAATGACTCGTTTCCTGAGCAACTGTCCCAGATGCGGCTACGTGGCCGAGGCCTGGAGCGAAGATGGTGTGTTTGTGAATGTGCGCTGCACGATGTGCGGCTTTGAGGGGCGTGTGCCTCATCCCGACCTGAAGAACGGAGGCTGGCGAGTGGGATAGGGAGACACTCTATGAGAACCAGTCACACCCTTCTCTTGCGTTTGCGACATGATCCCCATTTCGATTTCACCAAAACCGAGGTGGAATTTGTCGATAGGGGCGCTCCGGGCGACAGGTCCTCAGTCCGGGGAGACAAAATCGTCCTCCTGGAGCAGGGCTGGATGGAGATAGAATGGGAGAATAGACCCAAGTTCATACCCTTCCACCGCATCCGGCGCATCACTTATGACGGTACAATTATGTGGGAGAAGAGTGACGACCCAAAGCCCGAGGCATAGGATTATCTGGCAAGCCCCACAATTGTCCATTGCATGTCCTGGATCATTCTTCTCTTTCCGTTTCTTCTTATTTCTGCGCTAATAGTCTCTTCTCTTATCGGTCGGCTAATCTTTCGCCGCCGGGTGGCGAGAGAGGTCAACGGGCTCTTCTCGGCAGCCTCGCCTGGCTCTGTGGTTGTTTCCTCCGATTGGCAGGAACTGCCGGAGCCTTTGCAGAGATATTTCCGCTTCGTCCTGCCGGAAGGGCAGGCCAGGATCGGATCGGCCAGGCTCAAGCTTGCCGGCATGATGCGCGCCGATAAGAACAAGAGCTGGATGAAAATAGAGAGCGAGGAATATGTTAGCTGCCATCCACCAGGATTTATCTGGCATGCAGTCGCCAAGCTTCTTCCCCTGCTCTGGATCGAGGTTTGCGATTGCTATTATGGAGGAAAAGGCGAAATGCGGGTATTGCTAATGTCCCTGAAAAAGCTGGCCGCCTCCAGTGGAAGGGAGATGGATCAATCTTCTCTGCTCCGCTGGCTTTCCGAGGCGGTAATGTTTCCCACGGCCCTTTTGCCGGGAGAGCACCTCGCCTGGAAGCCCATCGACTCGAAATCAGCGAAAGCTGTAGTGCGAAACGGAGAGCTGACTGCATCGGCCATCTTCTATTTTGATAAGAGGGGAGCTATAAGAAAGGTGGTGACGGCAGACAAGTATCGGGATTTCAAAGGAAAGCCGGAGAAGGCGGTCTGGATCGGCTATTTCCATAATTATCAGCGGAAAAGCGGCATTTTAGTCCCCACAGAAGTCGGAGCCACCTGGAAGCTGCCCCGGGGAAATCTCAACTACGCTCGCTTCAAATTGGTGGAGATCGATTACGACCAGCCTTTCCCGTATTGAACCGAAATCAATTCTCAGCCGTTGGCTCGGCGAACTTTGCGCTCATTTCTATCCAGGTATTCCTTTATAGCCTCAACCACGACATCAGAACGTTGTACATAGAGGGAGCCCCTGCTTTTGACGACAAAGCTCATCAACCGGTCGCTTAATTCTGGACTCAGCTCTACCTCGATTTTGGGCATAATTTCTCATGAGCCAATGTAGTATTAATAATTAGTTTCGAGAATTCAAGGCTTGAGCCTTTTGATCTCCAGGTAGCGCACCTCATCGCTCGTATAGGCGAAGATCATAAGCTTACGCACCGAATGGGCCAGACGCACGGCGCGAGAGAGCACAGGAGGCAAGAAGACGTGGTCAACGGACACGGTATGCACCAGGTACTCGGAGTGAGGCACCTTGCCAGGGCCCTGTACCTGCTTGTAAACCCGGAAGTGCGTGCCGAACTTGAAGCCCGTCTTCACTACCAGGCTCTTGTCCCGCAGATCTTTATAAACGCTGAATTTCAGATCGAAGTCGCTCTCGATCAGCTTCGCTCTGGCCGCGAAGCTCTCCAGGTTCAAGTCCTTTCCGGAGCGATCGACCAGCGAAATCACCCCTCTATCCAGGAGATAGGCCGACTCTACCAGGGAGAGCTGAAGACGTCCGCCCACAGGCTTGCCGTAAAATCCATGCTCATGTAGCCTGCTGGATGCCGCCGCATCCCAGAGCACCACGCGATCCTCCAAGAGCGTCGCCATGCCGCCCTGCTCCACCTCAGCCATCAGGCCGGACATGTCCTTCTCCCTGGCCTCGTAAAAGGTGATGTCGCTCTCCTCATCGACAATGGCCAGCATCAGCTTTTTTCTCATTTGGCCCGCGACCCTTACCGGCTGCATTATCTCTTGCAGGGGAAGGGGCATGCGCTCGGAGATGACGAGAACATAAAATTCGGCAGCGCTCTTCCCCGGGTGGCCGCCCCGAGGATAGACGCGAAAATCGGGGCGACCGGGCTGCACATAGTAGCCGCGCTCTCGCAGGTCTTTGTAGACAACATAGCGAAACTCAAAGCCCTTTTCCAGAGAAGATGCGGTCTGGAAAAAGGCCTGAAAGTCCAGCTCTTTCCCCTCGGAAAGTACCTTGATCTTAGATCGGTCCAGGAGATAAGCTGCTTCCACCAAGGAGAGTTCCAGCCCTTTGTCCTTGGGACGGCCGAAGTAGCCCTGTTCATAAAGATCAGGCAGGGCTCCTGCGCCCAGACTGATCTTATCGCCAATAAGCCGGCCTATTATCTCATCGGACATGAAAGGGCAGAACGATCGAGCTGTGGTCTTTCCTTTCAGCAGGCGAGCTTGTCCGGCCAGATGCCGTGCATGATGCCCAGGGATTTGTCCACCAGGCTGTGCACATCGGCTGCTGGGTAGCCAGCCGAGAGCAGGTAGGACTCAACGTGATTGGGCACGGCGATAGACATCTGCTCCACCATGGAGACGGTCTGCAGAATGGTGTTGTCTCCCAGCTTGAAGGGAATGATGGCATCGGAGACGATCAGCTCGAAGATCTCCGGGCTGATGGGCCGCTCAACTGCCGAGAGGAAGGCCTCCAGGATCTCACTGGTCCAATCATGCTTCTTGCCTTCATCCTGGTAGGGCATGACCACGACCTCGCGGGTCTTGGCCAACTGCTCGACCAATTGCGCCGGTGTGACACTTCCCTTGAAGATCAGGTTAAGGAAGTTGGTGTGCGGCACAGTTGTCGGCACCTTGCTGGCGCGCACGGCAAACTTGACCTCTTCGAAGACAGTTCCGGCGTCCGTGCCCTGGTGCCCGGCGCCCTTGCCGAACTGGATGGCACAGGGAGAGGCCTTGACCACGGTATGCGGATCGCCATGCCGGCGATCGATGTTGCCAAGGACAGCCGTCAGGCCCAGGGGCCGCGCCGCCAGAGCCAGACGGGAAAGGCCAGTGGTGTTGCAGCTGGTGCACTGCACCAGCCTGGGCTTTGCCTTCTGGAACATCTCGTAGTTCTCCAGTCCAAAGAAGAACTCACGGGCAAAGTCTGCCTTCAGCTCATCCGATATCTTGACCTTCCCGCTCTCTGCCAATCCCTTGAGAAGCTCGTGCCGGTCTGCTCCGCCCATAAGCGAGACAAAGCAGCCGTGAGAGAGGCCTGCCTCAACGTAAGGGAGCTCCTCATCGCCCGGAGTGCCCACCATCAGGAAATTTGATGCGGCAAAGAAGTCATCATAGCCACCCTCGATCTTGACTCCTGCCTTCTCCCACTTCTCTCTATCCGCAGTCTCACTGACAAAGGCCTTTACGCCGAACAGCCGATTGAACTTGGATACAATAGACAGGGCTCGGCCATGGGGCTTTCTGAGCAGGACATTCAGGTCGCCCTCGATGCCGGCGGCCTTTTTAACCTGCGCCAAAGCCAAAAGAGTTCGCTTATTCTCTGTTCCATCAAAACCCACAAAACCAGCATTGGACTTCAAGCATCTTCACTTCCTGAATGGGAGTCTAAGTGACTATATTTTAATCTTTCCGGAATTGTGTTCTCCTTCCGGGACATCTGCATAAATAACCCTGAAAAACGAGAGCAACTCAAATCTTAAAAATATTATAAAATGATCCGTTTTTTTTTTTCAAGGCCCTTGCACCCATTCAGCTCTTTGATCCATCCTTTTGCCTCTCTGATGCATAGAGGTCAAAGATCCTATCGGCGATATACCTGGCACTCTCATCCGAGTTCATGCTCGTAGTATCAACTTCAATCTCGGGAGAGTGCGGTTCTTCGTAGGTTACGTTGACTCCAGGCACGGCTGCCTTCTCGCCAGCCGCTTTCTTGTAGATGTCCTTGGGTGAGAATTTGGCCTTTCTCTCCGCTTCCCTTTCCATGCAGACGGGCAGAGGCGCCCGGATAAAGACCTCGGCAAAATTAGGGATCAGGCGGCGGGCAAAATCGCGATAACGGCGTCTATTGGCAGTTGCATCTATTATTACGTTTATTCCCTCATCTGCCAGGAGCTTGCCCATGTAGGCTAAGCTGGCATAAACGATATCTCTTTCTTCTTCTGTGTATTTGGGATTTGGAGTTATCGCTCTTCTGATCTCATCCAGCTGCAGGATCCTGGCGCTAATTCCCTTTTCGGATAGAATCGTCAACACCTTATCTGCGATGGTGGTCTTCCCGCAGCCTGGAAGGCCTGTGAACCACATGACCCATGCCATAATTGATAGAAATGGCCTCCTCAATAAAAAACCATTCCATTGGTATATTCTGAAATCAAACAAAAGATTAATATAAGCGTATTTCATATATAGATATGCAGCAAACCTCATGTCTCACAGCACGCGCATTTAAGCGAGGTATAAAAATATGATAGAAAAAAGAAATTTCGCATTGCGGGACAAGGATGGAAATGAGATTGGCGTCTTTTCCGGAAAACAGCCCAGACAAGCAGCCCTAAAGGCGGCAAACCGCGGATTCACTGATATAAGGCTTCGGGAGAGAGGGACACGAAATGTACACATATTCCAAGGTGAGCGGATCCAGGTGCCAAAGCCAGCCAATGCCCCCGCCTGGATGCCTGCCAATATCTGGAAGCCGAAGGTCAAGAAGATGGGCGTTGAGAAGCTGGAAGAAATTTAATATAAATATTTTTACCGAAAAAAGTGAAAAAAAAGCTGAAGGAGATTCAGCCGAAAAGGGCGCCCAGGCCCTCTACACCGCTCTCCTCTGCTGCTTCCTTATCTTCTTCTGGTTCTTCTGCCTTGGCCTCGCCCTTGGCGGCATGTGCTGCGACAGGGGCTGCGGCTGCGGCGGCTACTGGCACTGCGGCTGCCGAAGCGAGGACAGTTGCGATGTCCACGCCTTCTAAAGCAGCTACCAGGGCCTTGATTCTGATCTCGTCTGCGGCGGCGCCGGATGCCTCGACGACCTTCTTAATTCCATCCTCGTTAACGTCTTTGCCTGCGCTGTGAAGCAGTAATGCAGCGTATACATATTCCATTTGAATCGACCTCGAATTTTCCTCTAATTTTTAGTTTATCCGAAGAGAGCACCCATTCCAGCAGCGGTGTCTTCTTCATCCTTCTTCTCTTCTTTCTCTTCCTCGGCCTTCGCGGGAGCAGGGGCTGCAACAGCCTCCAAGGCTGCTTCTCCACTGGCCAGGCGAGACAAGGCTTTGGCATTGGCTGCTGCCTTGGCTAAAAGCATCTCCATCATGCTGGGCACGGGTATTCCCGCTTCCAGTACCAGGGCTGTTGCCTTGGCCCTAGCCTTTTGCAGCATAGGTCCGACAGTTTTCGGCGTAGCATAGCCAATCTCAACAGCAAAGCCGAATGCTTTGGCAGAAGCGGCGAACAGCTCTGAGATCTGTGCCTCCACATCGATGGAAAGATCCTTGACTTTAAAGATCAAGCCACCCTCGTAGGCCGCTCGTAGTTCCAGGCCCACGTTTCGGGGGAAGATCTCCATAGTCTTCAAAATGTCCGCAGTCTTAGCGGAAACGACCTCTCCCTCTTTGGCTAAAGTGATCTTCTGGTTGATGACAACCTTTCCGCTCTTAATGGCTGCAGGGATGCCGGCCGCTTGAAGCTTGCCGACCATGGGTCCCGGCGAGAATGAAGTCACACCAGCTTCGACCACGATGTCTTTAGGAGCACGTGCACCGGCCTTAATGGGCATGGGCTGTTTGCCCTTCTCCAAGAGGCTGTTCAGCTTGAAGGGATTGTCATTGCTGAAAAGCAAAGCAGTCTGATCTTCAATGAAATCGGCCAGCGGTCTGATCTCCGGGGCAGAGGCTTCCAGAGCGCGGCGAGCGATGGTGTTCCTCACCATCCTAATCTCGACATTGCCTCTGAGACTGCCTCGCATCTGCTGCAGATTATCGGCAGGTATCTCCCGCACGCCGACAACGCCGACAACGCGGCTTTTGCTTATCATTTCGATAAGCTCTTCTACATCCTTAACCTTCCACTCAGGTATGTGGGCAGTGTGATGAGTCTCTGCTGCCATTTAAATCACCTTTATAGAAGGCCCCATGGTGGTCTTGACGTAAACCGACTTCAGGTTATGTCGACCATCCTTAAGGGTCTGCTCGAGCTTGACCACGACCGCTTCAATGTTTTCGGCCAGCTCTTTGGTATTCATATTTCTGTTCCCAACAGTCAGGTGGAAGGTCGGCTTGTCCCGAGACCTGATCCTGATCATGTTCTTGAGCCTCTGTATCTGTGGGGTTACGTCCTGTGTCGGCGGCAGAGGTGTGGGCATCTTGCCCCTCTTGCCGAGAATGGAACCCAGGCTCTTACCTATGACGGGCATGAACTGAGTCTCTGCTATGAAGAACTTATACTCGTCTGCCATTTTGCGCACAGCCCTCTTATCTCCGGCGAGCTCTTTGATCTCGTCCGCGGATATAACCCGATCTGCGCCGGCGCTCTTGGCTCGGAGGGCAGTCTCTCCAGCAGCGAATACAGCGATCTTGGTTGGTTTGCCAAGCCCGTGGGGTAGGATAACCTCGACATCGACTCTGTTTCCCGGAAGGGCCAAGTCGATATTATGAAGGTTAATAGCCAGATCCACGGCCTCGCTGAACTTTCTGGCAGGTGCCTCAGTGATAGCCTGTTTAACGGCTTCTTCTATATCCATTTCAATCCTCCGTAGTCTGCGACTCTAGGTCTTCTACGGCTTCTCAAAAAAGAGAATTAGAATTCAGATAATAACTCTATATTTTAAGCCTTCGCTTCTAATATCTCATCGTATTTGCCGCTGGCTACAGCCAGTTGAGCCTCTTTGCTTTGCATACCATCAATGGTCGCGCCTACAGACCCTGCTGTGCCGATGACCTCGCTGGCTGCTTGCTTCAGGGTTTTGGAGAGAAGGCCTTTTCTCTTGATGTTTACAATTTTGATGACCTGCTCCATAGTTAGGTTCCCAACGATAGTTTTGTCGCCAGTGCCCTTCTCTACGCCCATCTCCTTTATGATCAGGGCTGAGGTAGGAGGCGTTCCAACTTCGATCTCGAATTCGGTTCTGGACTTCACTATAACTTTGACGGGAACTTGCATTCCATTGAGATCTTTAGTCTGCTCATTGATCTTGGCGACCACCTGAGCTACATTTACGCCCAGAGGTCCCAGGGCCGGGCCCAAAGGTGGCCCCGCGCTGGCCTTTCCGCCGGGGACCAATGCTTCTACGACATTAGCCAATACTTGTCACCTCAAAATTTATTAAGTTCCATCTTTACTGAGCACGCGCACGTGATCTCCCCGTACTGTGATGGGGATAGGCACCATGGCTTCAAAGAGTTCCAACGTTATCTCTTCCTTGGCAACGTCCACGCGTTTGACCCTTGCCTTCTCTCCCTTGAACGGTCCGGATATGAGCTCGATAATGGCTCCTTCTTTAATTCCGATTACGGCCGGCTTGGGGGAGAGAAAGTGTTCAACCTCTCCGATATTGGAGGCCCCTTTTATCACAGAGCGTGCATGGGGTATTCCTTGAATCGCCTGATCTACGATCTCCGAAGCTGGTGATTCCACAAGAACGTAGCCTTTCAGCACATCTGGTACCAGCAGTGCCCTTATATCATACTTTTCCTTGCGTGCTATCTGGGCGATCATGTTGGCCACCGATCGTTCTTGATTCGCAGTGGTCTTCACAACATATATGCTGGTCTCGGACATTCCGCCTTCTTAGACGAATCTCGTGTATAAAAAGGTTTGCAATACCATGGAAATCTCTTTATACTATAAACAAAGGAGTTTCCAAGGGGTGAGCATCTTAAATGAGTGGCAGGACTGATCAACTTCGGGACCTCGTTATGAAAATTGGCGCCACAACCAAGGTCGTGGAGAAACAGGCCACCCGTCATGGTAGTCTCCGGGGAAGCGGCGAGATTGAGCGCGCTTTATTGGGAGTCGTCCAGGAAATGATAAAACAATACGGTATCCAGACAAAGCTGACTGCCGAGCAGTTATCGTCAGTTGTCAGGCTCTTTTATAAGAGACTAAGTGATACCGAGATCGCAGAGCAATTGGGTGATCGAGCCCTAAATAAAACCGTCAGCCGGGCCCGAATCAAGCTCCACTTATTCAGGGAGACTGATTTGAAGCCTCCTTTCGACAAGGATGAGTTTCTCCGCCTAACGGATGCCAACAAATCCGTCAAAGAGATGGCTGGAAGTCTGCAGGTTGCTCCTTCCACCATATCGGAGTACAGGAATATCTTCGATAGCCAGAAAGCATCGGAGAGGGATGGATACACAAAGCGTTTTTTGGAGATACTCTCCGATCAGGATGTCTCCGAGCGCATGGTGACAGCCCACACAGAGGATGGCCTTGCGGATACCATAGATACAGACTATGAGGCAGCAGAGGCCTGAGAAGCTTCTCTTGCCTTGACCTGACTATTGCATAACTCCCAAGCTCAAAGAGCAGAAGACCGGTCAGTAGATACTGTAAATATTATTTCCCGCAGAGGAATATTTGTCGCGTCAGGCTTCCATGAACGCGATCCGTATGCTTTTGGAGAATTTCAAAGCCTGCATTCGCGAGCAAGGCATCAAGCGAGCTATCCGCCACGATTACCATGCGGCGGCCATGCTTGATCACCCGGAAGAGCTCGCTTAGACTTTCCTGCAAAAGTAATTCTTTGGACTTTGCCAGGATTTTAGCCGACCTCCCATAGGGTGTGTCCAGAACGGCAGCATCGATGGAAGAATTTTGCAGTGGCAAGCGCTTGGCATCGCCCAATAAGAGAGAGCAGTCCAGCGACTGCAAATTACATAAAGCACCCTTCACCAGCCGGGTCTGGACCTCGATTCCCAGCCCCTGGATGCCGATCAAGCAGGCTTCAATCAGAATGCCGCAAGTTCCAGCGAAAGGATCAAGCAGTACCTCGCCTGCGCGAACCTGGGTGAGGTTGACCAATGCACGGGCCATGCGCGGCATGAGCACGCCGGGATGGAAAAAGGGCTTGAGGTGTGGCCGGCGCGCCTCAAAGGAGCTTCTATCGGTTTGGGCAGCCTCCTGTCCCAGGACGATTTTTCCTGTGGTGATGACGGCTCGCAGTACCATCTCCGGCTTTTTCAGGTCCGCACTGTAGCCTCTGTGAAAAAGGATGCGTCCCACCTCGTGTTCCACAGCATCCGCCCCGGGCGCGGCATCCTTGATACGCCGCGCCCTGATCAGATACTTCTTGTGAGGCAGCTCCAAATGGCTCACGGACTGGGCGAGTGCCTCCAGGTTCGCGTCAGAGATCGCCAGGACCTCTATGATGCGATGAGTCATGGCCAGACGACTGCCCAATAATTTCACATCGAGGTCTTCCGCCTCCACTATCAGGCACTGGTCCAGAAAGGCGACCTCGGAAAAGCGGGAAGAGAAAATCTCCACCAGGGCCAGGGCTTCGCTTCTCGGCAGCGTCTCATGCTCCCCAGACAGCTCAAAGGCGTAAGTCTTCATCCTCAGTCCAGGTAGCTGTTCACATCCCTGTAGTTGAACTTCTTAGAACCAAGGACGTTCTCCAGGAAGTTGAAGAGGGCTCTTCTCACATCATCGGAGAGCAGCGGATACCAGGTAGGACTGGCCACGACCACTGCCCGGAAGGCGAAGAACGGCGCGATGACCTCCAGAAGCTCTTCGTCGCCCGTCTTTTCCAGGTAATTTTCGAAGAACAGCTCGAAGAGGTCTTTCAGATCTCCGGTCAGGCGCAAGCTCTTTTGCACAGAGTAGAATATGTAGTTCATAGCCAGAGCGGTGATGTCGTCTGCAGCTTCGCCCCACTCTCCCCTGCTTCTGTCCAGGACGGAGAAGTCTGTGCCCTCCCGGAACATGATATTCCAGGGGTGGAAGTCGCCGTGCACCTGGCAGAGGCGCCGGGCCTTATCGCGCAGCATCCATCTCCACTCTACGCAGATCTTCTCGACCTCTTGCAGCTCATCCGGGTCCAGGAAGCTGGGACTGTCCGGATAGTCATCCAGAATGCCGAAGATGCATTCGCCATCTCCCACGGTCTCCCGTATCTTGCGCTGATAGAGGGGCGGGCAGTCTCCCTTGACGGCGTGAATTTCAGCCAGGTAATTGGAGAGAGCTATGACCCGGTCATAGTCCAGGTCGGTTGCACCCTGCTCTTTTACTCGCTCCAGGTCAAAGAAGTACTCTTTCCCCTCGATCTTCTCCATGAGCAGGAAGTATTCGCGAGCATCTCCCGCCGAGATCAGCGTTCCTTTTTCCGTGAAGTAGCCCACATCGAGAGATGGGACGTGTTTGGGGAGGCTGGCAAAGGTCGAATTCTGCCAGATCAAAATCCCTGCTCGGTCGGAGAAGTGGTCGTGGCCGAAGCCATGCTGCACGCGCATGGAGGAGAGCACGGCCGAGCCCTTCTTTCCCTTGATCTCGTACTCCACCAGCAGAGGCGATCCGTATCCGAATCCTTTCACGTCCTCTGTGGTAGGTATAGTCTCACCCATCTTGCGAGTGCTCAGGAGCGATAAATCTCGCCCGTAAAGGCTCTGCAGATATGTTTCCAGGTTACCTCTTTTCAGATCCAAGGCAGGACACTCCTTTATTTTCTCCTTAACTTGCTCGCTTTTTGTTGCTCCCCTCAGGTTCCCATCTGCCAGCTATGCAGGTATTTGTCCTGCTCGGCGGTGAGCTTTTCCGTCTCCAGGCCCATGGAGGCCAGCTTCAGTTCCGCCACCCTGCGATCGATCTCTACAGGAACGGCATAGACCTTCTTCTCCAGATTTCGTCCGTGCTCAACTATGTAGCGCACGGCCAATGCCTGGTTGGCAAAGGACATGTCCATGACCTCAGGGGGATGGCCGTAGGCGGCAGCAAGATTGATCAGCCGGCCTTCCGCGAGCAGGTAGAGCCTGCGGCCGTCTTTTAGCTTGTACTCAGTGACATTGTTCTGCACCTCTGCTTTTCCAGAGGCCATCTTCTCCAGAGCTGGAATGTCGATCTCTACATTGAAGTGGCCGCTGTTGGCAAGGACTGCCTGGTCCTTCATCTGCACGAAGTGCTCCTCTCGAATCACGTTTATGTCCCCGGTAAGCGTGACAAACAGATCTCCCAGGGGCGCAGCCTTGTGCATGGGCATAACTCTGTAGCCGTCCATGGCCGCCTCCAGGGCTTTTCTCGGCTCGACCTCAACTACTATTACGTTTGCACCCAGTCCGTGAGCGCGCATGGCAAAGCCTCGGCCACACCAGCCGTAGCCGGCCACGACCACGGTCTTTCCCGCGAAGAGGAAGTTGGTGGCCTGCATGATGCCGTGCAGAGTACTCTGGCCGGTTCCGTAGCGATTGTCGAACATCATCTTGGTCTCTGCGTCGTTGACGGCGACTACCGGATAGAGCAGAGCATTGTCCTCGGCCATGGCCCGCAGGCGCACGACACCGGTGGTGGTCTCCTCGCAGCCGCCGAACATCTGTGCGGCCAGCTCCGGATGCTCCTTGTGGATGATGGCGATGGTATCTGCTCCGTCATCCAGGCTCACATTGGGCTGCAGGTCCAGGGCTTTTTTGATGCAGTCGTAGTACTCCTGCTCATTCTCGCCCCGGAATGCGTAGACGTGCAGGCCCCGCGCGGCTAAGGCCGCAGCCACCTCATCCTGCGTGGACAGCGGATTTGAGCCGGTGACTGCCACCTCCGCGCCGCCAGCCACCAGAGTTGTGATGAGGTTGGCTGTCTCAACAGTCACATGCAGGCAGGCCACGATGCGTGCGCCCTTGAGGGGCTTTTCCCTCTCGAACTCCTCTTTGATCTTTTCCAGAACAGGCATGTGTCGGCGGGCCCATTCGATGCGCTTTTCTCCTTCTGCGGCCAGACTTGGATCTTTAACTACGCTCTTTTGCAAAATAAATCACCTTGAAATATATTCATTTGACCTCTGGAAAGAGACCATTTTCAGATACTTAAACCCAACCCAATCAGGCATCCTGGAGTGTGCATTTGCCAGCTATTCTCCACACTAATTAATAAAAGATAAATTATATAATGGTGCTAGCTTGGTAGTGAGGTTTAAACCTTCTTGTTTTTATCTGCAGGCAGCAGCCTTTCCACCTCTCTTTCGAACTCTCTTTCGGCCTCGTCATCCTCAGCTTCGATTCTCTTCTGATTGAATATGTGATACTGCTCCAGGGCTAAGCGTTTGGCGTCCTCCATAGAGATGCGCCCGCTGTGTTCCAAAATTGCCCGCTGGTTGAATTGCAGGAATGCATCCAGTTTCTCGCGCCAATCCTTCATGTAGACGGGCGTTCTGCGTTCGGCCTGGTCCTCAGCATAGTCCAGCCACATATTCACCAGGCGGTTGAGCTGTCCGATCTCGCCCTGTTGCAGGTAATTTTTGGCCACAACCACATCCGCCTGGCGAACCCTGGCGCTCTTCCAGCTCGTCAGTCCCATGTTGGGCTGCCCAGCATCCGCTCGCTCGGAGATTAGCTCAGCCGCAGTCTGGCCGGTGATGGCCCAATGAAGCTTGTTTTGCACTATCTTGAAGAATTCCTGGGTGCTTTCTGCCTGGGAATCGTAGTCCACGGAAAGGGTGTAAATGTCGCGAACCTTCTGGTAGAAGCGCTTTTCTGAAGCTCGAATGTCGCGAATGCGCTCCAGCAGTTCGTCAAAATAATCTCTGCCGAACGCGGGCTCCCCTTTCAGCTGTTCATCATCCATCACGAAGCCCTTTACGATGTACTCTTTCAATCGCTCTGTAGCCCAGCGGCGGAACTGCACACCCCGATGACTGCGTACCCTGTAGCCAATGGCTAGAATCATATCCAGGTTGTAGAAGTCCACCTGCCGCTCGATCTGGCGGGTGCCTTCGGTTTGAACTATTAGGAATTTCCTAATAGTTGCCTCTGGTACCAGTTCGTGATCGCTGAAAATTGTTGAGATATGGAGATTGATTGTAGGCACTGCCACCTGGTAAAGCTCAGATAGGAGCCGCTGGTTCAGCCAGACGGTACCATCTTGCAGACGTACCTGGATGCGGGATTGGCCGTCCTCGGTCTGGTAGAAAAAGATCCCGGTATCCGGTGCTGGAATGCAAGGTTCATCGCTCATTTCATTCTCCTCTCATTAGTCTCCAATGAAGTCCTTCTTTTTCCCCAACTCAATTCGCTTGCGAAATCCCTGAATTATCCTCTCCACATGCTGTCTGTGTTGCAGAAGCTGCACATCATTGAGGTGCGGGAGAAGTGATTCAAAATAATCCACCCGTTTTTCTAGCATAGGCACATCGCTCCCTGACCAGCCCCATGAATTTGGCTCAAGAGCCAGCCTCTGAAAGTCTTTGAAGCATTTGTTATATTCTAGGAACAGGACTACGAATTTGCGACGCCTTTCTGCAGGAAAATGAGCAATTACCCCGAAGATAAAGCTCATCAAATCGGGATTGTTATATTGTTGCTTAATAAAGCCGTCCAAAAATCGGTCCTGCCGTTCTCTGATCTCGTTATTTTTTTCATGGTTTATCCTATTAACAAAAAATGTTTTTAGGTATGCGTGCGCATACCGAAATGTACCCTGCTTTAGCTCATTTTTAAAAGTCTGCTTCACAGTTCGTGCTATTACTTCTTCGTAATCATCTCGTATCCAAAGGAATGCAAAATCTCTGGTATCGTGTGGCATACCAGGTATCTTTTCTATTTTGTACACATGGTCTATATACTCAGATATAAAATCCGAGTCTAGATCCAAGATACGTTCAAAGGTTTTCCCATCATAGTCTGCATGCTCTTTGATTTTTAGGACGGCAAAATATGCTTGTTTTAGTACATATTTATTTTCAGTAAAAATATTTATAATTTCGTTATTTGCATCAGTGTATTTGTTAAATAGCGAAGCAAGAGGATAGGCAGAGTTTGGATCTGCCATCACCTTTTCTAAGATTATCTCTGTGACTCGCACAATGACATCTTCATCAAATGAGCGATACTTGAGCAAGAAGTCAAGGCTTCGGGGTAGACCACTTCCTTCTGTCTCTCGGTACAAAGAATATAGTTGATGCAAGTAATCTTTCGAAATTTCGTTTGCTGGCAGAGTGATGTAATAGCAGAATAACCAGGGACGCATCGTCGGATCAAGCGATCTAAGAATCTCGTAAGAGCGTTCTGCTTTACTGATTTCCACTAGCTTTTCTATCAATCGTGGAGATGTTGGAAGAGATATAAGATTAAATGGATCCCCCAATCTTAGATAGTACTGTAGAACATCAATGTAAAGATTTGGTTCCCTATCTGCCAATGCGAGAAGTATATTGATAGTTTCCATCTGAATTTGATAGTCCATTCGTTTTGGAACCATTTCTATGTAGATTTCTTGACACATATTGAGAAAATGTTTATAATCAGATAACCTAAAATTTTTGATCTTCTCATCAATCTGCATTCTTTTAAGCTGCTTATACTCATCGTGATTCAGATCCAAATTTCTCCTCTCTGAATTATTCTGGAGTAGAACCGTCGATAATTTATATACTTCATTGGTAAATTTGACATCCATTTCTTTATCGAATGGGATCCTATGGCTGCCAAGAAGATTTAGATATTCATGGACTGCATAGCAATGACAAAAACTATCAGGATCTAATTCAGCGTTCATGAAATGCAGCACTCTTATAGCATCTTGAGTTTCGATTTCTTTTACAGAATCCGCATGGTTCGATATGCAGTAGTTATGAAGGACATTGAGTACAGTCTTTCGAAGTGATGGAATTTTAAATAAAAGAAATACTGGGTTCCAGATTATTTGCCTCAATTGGAAGAGCTCCGGAGTTGGCGGAAGATGGAAATCAATTATGTTAATAGCATGACGACTTTTTGGTTCAGCAGTGTGGAAGTGAATCTGAAGATATTTCTCGGCAACGGCTAAGAAGATCCTCGAATACAATTCATTTTGTCCATTATTCGCGTACTTCAAAAGTAGATCTATTGCGTCTTGCTGTATCCTAAAGCCATTGAGATGAGACCTGTGATCGAATCCGAATCTATCGGTGAGTAGGAAAAGCACTTGCTGCAATTCATCTGGCCTTTTAGCGACATATTTTAAAAGCAGTTCCAGAGCGATCTGGAAATTTGCATCATTTCCATACTTAAATGAGCCAAGAATATCGAGAATCGATGGTGATGGGACCCAAGAATTCTCCTTAAATTCCATTCTAGATAGATCAAACTCTTTTGAATCCATCTCATCAATCTGGCCTTTGACGTAGAGGAGTGTTTCTGTCGGCAAAAGAAACCAAAAGACCTCTAAAAGATGGAGAATACCATCTTTGTCATCCCTTTCTTCTAGGGATTGCCAAGCGTTATCAACTGGCTCGCGCATGGCACCTTTGACCTCATCCAGATTGAATGTGTTTAGCACTGGATTGATGGCATCCACCAGACGATGACGATGTTTTGGGAAAAAGTGTTCTAAAAGGATCGAGAAGTCAAGAACTCTTTCTTTAAAAAAAGCGAGGTAGAATAAATAGGTAGCTAAAATTTGATCTGAAGTCTTTACGACCTCATTTTCATACATATCGAAAATCTCTAAGTCATGAAGTTTTTGTGCGGTTTCCCAGAAAGCCCCGGAAGGCATTTCGAATGCATCCTCGATGGCATCCATAATCTCCTTGTTCGAACAATCAATTGATCGGAAAAAAGCAACAATGCCTGCCACCTTGAGGAGATTTTTGTCACCTAATTCTTGCAGATCTACTCGGATGGATGCGAAGTACTGATCATAAAGAACTGTGACATCTATTATGCTTTCAAACTTATTCACTCGCTTTGCCACTTCTGCGGCCATCATGGCTAGGCGAGGATTGCCCTTTGAAATATCAGCAATCCGGTCAAGATAAAGCGGATTTAGTATGACGAACTCATCTTTCACTAATTGCTTAATCTGACTATCTTCCAGAGGCTTCAATTCCATAATTGGTGCATCACCCTGCGAACTCGCAGAATCTCGAATTCCATCAAGAGCATAATCACGAACAGTTACAATCACCTTGATCCATTGGTCTTCGTGCTTATCTTGAAGAAGCTGCACGATATAATTAAAACGACTTACGCGATTGGCATCATCTACGAGGAGAAGGAAGTTTCCAGGTTCTGAGAAGTAAACACGCAGATCCTCGTAGAGGTCCTGACCTCGGTTGTAGATACATTGGAAATCATAATCTGGGTGAGCATCCTTGAATCGTTTGCAGCATTCCAGCGCAAAACGAGATTTGCCGATGCCAGGCCGACCTGATACGATGACTAAGTCACTATTTTCTAGACCCTGAAGAGTTTGCTCAATTTCTGTCTCCCTAAAGAGAAATTTGGTGTCAAGGCGAGTAGCGAGTTTGCTCCTACCATAAGCTGAAATAAAATCGTCAGGAGGTACGATCTGTCCGGTATCTACTTCAATGTTAAGGAAGTCACGCGCTAAAATGGGGTATTTTTGGTAAAGATCCTGGGATATTTTATCTATGCCAAAAATATTGATATTGATTCCATACTTCATGCATTCAATACCAAGGTCGTGTTCCTCTGCAATCGATAGCGTAGATGTGTGGCAGAAAATAATTTCCTCAATGGGCACCCCGATTTTCAAGCACTTATTGAGATCATCTTTCATCTTGTTGAAAACACTAGTTTGCTGGGTCGTATATTCTACTAAGACGTACTTCCCATTTGGAAGATGGAAAAATGTATCAGGCGTGCCTTTACTCACTTTGTCTGATCCTGCGACAGATCCAGGTGAATTGATCCATTCGTAACCTTTGTTATAAAGATATGAATCCGCAAGCTTCTGGAACTTGCCACCTTCTAATTCTAGCAAGGCACTTTGTATTCGATTGAGCTTAGTCATAATAATTCATCATCTAATAATATTGCGTATATTGCGCATATTTTCTTTCATATTATATCAATATTATTGGCGATTTCTTCCCATAATCAGTCTGGCTTTAATCTCCTCGCAAGGCAGCCTGCTCCCAGATTCGATCATGAGCTTCAGAGATGCTACTCTCTCTTGCCTATCGATGATATCATGTTCGACCATCAGATCCAAAAGCCAAATAGTCCCGTGCACCTGCACTCCTTCTCTCTCTGCCGCTTCGCGCAGGCTGCCGTCTCCCGTTAAAAGCACGGCTTTTATCTCCTTGGCAAGAACAAGAGCGAAAAGATCCTGACGAGATGGCCGAGCATAACGTTCTGCCAGATCCAGCACCAAGAGAACTTGCTGTCCGGATAGCTCTAGGACCCGGAGTCCAAGGCTCACGAGGTCTTTTCCATCAGGCGTATGTAATTCTTCGATAACAACGTCCGGCGCTATAAGCTCGAGTGGTAGACGAAACGCCTTTTCCAAGAGGCAGCCTCTGTAAAGGTCGATCCAGATATTGCTGTCAGTTACACACCGCAGCTAGAAGGCCCCCATGCTCCTCTTTCACTTCGGAAAGAAATGACTGAATAGGCTTTCCGAGCAGTTCGGTAGCCCGATTCTCCGAGATAATCCCTTCAGCTAAAGCCCCCATAACTAGCCTCGTAAACCGCATGGGCTTCTCGGATGAGTAAGGTTTTCCCGGCTCCTTCATATGCCATCCTTTGGCTCTGAACCTTCTAAAGAGCGCTATAGCCCTCTCTTCTGAAATAAAGCCCAGGTCCCTGGCACGGAAGATCCAGGCCTGCATGCTCAGACCGTATTTGTCCTTGAGCATGTGCAGCTCGTAGTCTCCGATAGTTTTTCTTGTATCACGAAGTTCGAATTTAACCGCCACGTTTGGAACTAGAAAAGCTCCTGCAAAGCGATTAGCAGCCTTCTCCGGGTCCAGGCCGTCTTTAGTCTCCAGCATCAAATGACCAAGCTCATGAGCCAGGCTGAAACGCTGCCTGTCTCCCGAAATGCCGCTACGAACTACTATTACCATTATCCTTCTGTCATCCTCAGCATCGAAAGTACATGCATCGAAATCATCATCTGCATCTACGATTCCTACCTTTATGCCTCTGTCTTCCATGAGGCTCGTCAGGTTCTCAATGCAATCAAGTCCTAAATCCCATGCTTCGCGCAGATCCACCGCTGCTGCTTCTACATCGGCAAAGGATTGAACCTTGCGAGGAAATCCTGCTGGATACTTGAACGCGAAATCCTTCTCATCTGGGAAAAGTATATTCTCGATCTCCAGATACTTCTCCAGCCAATCGCGAATATTAGCGATGACTGCGCCTTCCGCCTTGCGAGAAATAGAGCAGTGATTGCGAAAGCTGGGACTGATTCGAGAGATGCGACATGGTCGAACGAAGAACTCTACGCCAACACCCAGTGCCTTGGAGAGACGGATAAGAACACCTGAGCCGGGCACATCTTGGTCCCGTTCGTACTTGGAGATAGCTTGAGCGCTAACTCCGGCTGAATTGGCCAGCTCACGCTGGCTGTAGCCTCGAATTTGTCTGCCCTGTTTAATGCGCTCTCCAATGCTCGTAGTCAACGCCTCGGTTTACATATTGGATATACTTAATGATTTTGTAAACCAAAAAGGTTTCGGTCCTCCCCATATGTTCTGTCTTTGTCATGATTTGATCAATCGTCTCTTATCCTTGTCCCATCCCTAACTCTTATATAGCAAATCTGCCTCTAGTGTCCTATTCACAATCGTGAACTCTGTCCGCACCCTTTAGGTACGTGCATACAAAGGATGCGAACTTGCCAGCGTGCGCGCGCCCGTGTGCACGTCCGCGGGAGTGGCCCCAGTGGCACACTCGTCCAGGCCACCATAAGCATTTTGCACCAGGACCGTCCTATCGGGAGATAAGCAGGCGAAGATCATCTGCCCGCCCTGCCCTGGATGCGATATCACCAGCGCAGAAATACATGAAGGAGATAAAATGCTGATTGCCTTGCCGGATGGCAGCAGAAGAGAGATCGCAGAAAAATGCGCCCGCATCGAAGACATCCTCAAGCAGCTCGGCATTAATCCCGTCGAGGTCATCGTGGCCAAGAACGGCAAGATAGTCTCGGAGGAGGAGACGGCAGGTTCGGACGACGAGTTGAAAATCGTGCGGTTTGTGCACGGCGGCTAGATAGGTTTAATAGAGACAAAGGATAATAATGTAATATTGAGCGGAGAATGAATGGTGTGATTTAGATGGCCTTTTTGGAGATAGAGAATAGTGAGTTCAATGATATTCAGGAGTTCATAGAATTCCTTGAATATGATAAAAAAGGTCATCAATTACCGAGCAATCTTCAGGTAGTAGCTACAATATCAACATTGAAAACAATAGAAGACTATATTAATGATTTGATTAAATATGGATTTTTTATTGAAAAGAGATATGGGAAACTATTATTGATATCAAAAGCAATATTAAACAAGAAGATTTATTACTATACATTTTTTGATGATAGAAATAATGTCCATCTATTTCTTACCATTGCGAGAAAAACAGACGACATTCCTGAAACACTATTTGATTATATAAAAAGGTCTGGCGATATATCTAATTTGTGGATAACTCCGAAGATTATGAAAGAATTAAAGGACAGGCTGACCGATGAATACGCGGATTTGATGATAACATATTTCTCCGCAAAAAGAACTCCTAATTCAGATATCCCCGCCGAATATAGGCCGGAAATAGAGAGAGGAATACAGTATAGGGGAGATGATGGTAGATTAGCGCTAGAGGAGATGGAATTTTATTATGGGGTCATGCCCAAAATACTTGAAATTCGCTTGCCAAATGGTGTGGCATTCAGAATAGATAACAAAGGAATAATAACGCTATTCAAGGGCAGTTTTGGAGATATTTTTAAAATAATTGAAAGTGTAGTTGGAAAATTAATAAAAATCAAGTACGCCATAGAAGGCTCAAGCTATGCCATTCACAGAGTAGGCACTAATAATCAATTCGCCCATGCAATTCAAATCCCGTGGTCTGTAATAATGCCTTCTGGGATGAAACTTAATGACCTCGCAGGCTTTTGTAGAGCCCTAAGCGATGAGGAATGGGATTTTACCCTTCTGGAAAGCGCGCTCTCCAAGGAAGAGAGTTTTTTCTCTGCAAGGGTAATTGATAATAATAATAGCTCCTCCTTCGATATCGCCACAACCGGCAAGAGGATGGATATTTATCCTATAGAGCAAACAGAGATAGGATCATATATTCGATTTTATGAATTCTTGGTAGAAACTGTAGATCCTCAGGCTGTAGTGGGGTGAGCTTATCGAAAGTTCCCTAAATATTGATCAGAGCTATGAGGATTTTTATCGGAGTCTATCTGTAAATGCAAAAACGGAGCTTCGGAAAATAAAAAATGATCTCCTGAAGTATTATTTGCCGAGTGCAAAGGAGAAAATAATAGAAGAACTTGATACAGATACTCGGCATCAAAATTTATTGAGATTTTGCGCAAAAGCATTTGCTAAAACCGATCTATCTGAACGATCCGGATATCAATTCTATTTCACTGAACCGCTTATTGAATTATGTGAACCACAAAGTGGAGAGAAAATTTTTGATTTACTTTTGTTTAACGAATCTACAAGAGGCGCGATTTTCATCGAATGCAAGTCTTCAATTCCCAGCAAAGCAAGCAAAACGATTAAGGATGTAGAGAAGGCAATCTCTCTTGTTCAGCGTAATTTGGGTTATCTTTCAGATATAATCGATGTAAAATTGTTAAATGAAAAAATTGAATATGTTCTATGCATATATGATAAGGATCTAAGAAAAATAGAAGAATCCTTTAAAGGAAAAGCTAAAAGTAGCAATAATAGCGGTTTTGATCCAGACCATATTAAACTATGGGTATATAAACCGCATTCAGAGATAATACAGCTATATATAAATCAATCGCATAATAATTTAGAGCTAAGTAATATGCTCCTGAAAGGGTTCGACGAAAAAAATTCTAAAAGTAGATTTGAATTACCATATGTGTGTTCATCCCATAAATTCTTGATTATACAGAATGCGATTATTGGCGGATGCTATAGAAAAAATTTGCGGAATCAATTACAACAAGATCCAAAAATAATTAAGCAAAAGGATATAATATCGATTTTGCATATTAATTATCGCTAGGAATGCCTAAAGAAAAGGAGAGCGACCTATTAAATGAAATCGTATCGCATGTCATAAAATATGGGGAGAAATATAAGTTATTAGAGAAGATTAACGAAGAGGAAATAAGACTAATATGTCAAGGAAACAGAATAGACTTAGTATTAAAAAATATAAAAGATAAATTTTTGAAAAATTGGATTGAAGAAAAGTCAGAGGAATGGGCCAAAGCCGAAGCATTGAAACAGTATAAAAAGCGAACAGGGATGAAACAACTCTCTGATTTTTAAAAAATATGTTAAACGACTCTGAAATGAAGCGATACTCCCGCCAGATCCGCCTCTTTGGCGAGGACGGCCAGGAGAAGCTAAAGGGGACGAGCGTCTTCATAGCCGGAGCAGGCGGCCTCGGTTCCGTCATTTCCCTCTACATGGCAGCAGCGGGCTTCGGCAAAATTCGCATCTGTGACTGCGACTTTGTGGAACTCTCCAACCTCAACCGCCAGATACTGCATGCCAATGCAGACGTGGGCCGCACCAAGGCAAAGTCAGCTTATGAGACCTTAACCGGCATCAACCCGGAGATCGAGGTGGAGGCGCTGGTGGAGACCATCTCCGAGGACAATATCGATCAGCTCCTGCAGGGCTGCGACCTTATTATGGATGCCATGGACAACTTCCCGGTACGATACCTCTTGAACCGGGCAGCTCTGCAAAGAAAGATCCCGCTCTTTCACGGGGCTATCAGCGGTTACCAGGGTCAGGCTACCACTATCATTCCCGGCAAAACGGCCTGCCTCTCCTGCATCTTCCCACGAGCCCCTCCTGCGACAATCTTCCCAGCTCTGGGCAGCACCTGTGGTGTGATTGGCTCCATTCAGGTGACCGAGGCCGTGAAATATGTCACCGGCGCGGGGAAGCTTCTTGAGAACCGTCTCTTGTTCTGGGATGGACTGAATGGCTGCCTGGACGAGATGGGCTGTGAGCGCAATTCGGCTTGCCGGGACTGCTCGGATATAGAGAATTGATGGTGAGTATTAATAGGAATAATAGCAATAGTTGACGTTAATGCAATTTGGCATCACAGCTAAGAGATGGAAGATATGAGGGAAGGCAAAAAGGCGTTGTTAGTGATGGGCTGTCCGGAAGTGCCGGTGCAGATGAGCATGGTAATCTATCTCACCCATAAGCTGAAAAAATCCGGCTGGGATGTGACCGTGGCCGGTACGGATGCGGCCGTCAAGTTGCTCAAGGTCGCCGACCCGGAGAGCTACTATGTGCAAAAAACGGTCGATCTGGATGAGCTTATTGGTGACGTCGTGGAAAAGAAGGTCGACTTCGACATATGCTTCGCCTTCATGCACAGCGATGCGGGCATGACCTACGCTGCCACATTCAGTGCCATCTCTAAGGCCAAGCTTTATGCGGTAGTATTCGGCAAGAATGCCGAGGCTCTGGGGGAGAGCATTGACTTTCCTGCGGAGAAGATCGTGGCCAAGGCCACCCACAACCCCAATCCCCTCAAGAACAAGATCGATAAGGTGGCATTATGAGCTGCATAGAGCAGATGAAGTACAAGCTGCACCTGGAGCGCACCTCCTTCAAGGAAGCACGCAAGTACATCGAGAAGAACTCTGATGAGGTCTACTACGTAGATCCCGGCTACAAGATCTTCAAGGACTACTACATCATCGGCGTGCCGCCCGTGGCTATGGGTGTGCGGGGAACGGAGATGCTCTTTACCTACGTCAAGCCCTGTCACGGCACCTTTGTCATGGGAATCGACTCCGAGGAAGAGATCGCCCGGTTGCGGGAAAATGAGAAGATAAAGATTGAAAAGTCCTTGAAGAAAGGCGGCTTGAAAGCGAAGGCCGATTCCGGACCGGCTCCAGCCAGCTATGGCGAAATGTGGAAGAAATAATGTTGGTAAAGATTCTGTCATTTGCCGGCTTCCGGGAGATCCTGGGAAAAGAGCGAGAGCAGGAAATAAAAGAGTCAGCAACAGTACAAGAGCTGCTGGAAGTGCTGGCCCAGGTCAATGCCAGATTCAAAGAGGCGGCCTTTGACGAATCCGGAGAGCTACGCGACTATGTTCTGCTCATGATCAACCGAAAGAGGATCGATCCCCGGCAGGATCTGCTAAGACCGCTTCAAGAGGGCGACGAGCTGGCCATATTTCCTCCACTGGCAGGAGGTTGAATCTTTTGATAAAGATCACAGAAGAGGACTTCTCCCTGGACGAAATGATAAAAAGGGCCAGGAGTAAGGATGCAGGCGCTATTGTCACCTTTCTGGGTACTGTCAGGGACGACGGCATGGAGAGGATGGAAGTAGAGGCCTTTTTGGAGGTTGCCCAGGCGGAGCTCGAAGCCATCCGGGAAGAAGCCATGAGCCGCTTCCACCTTATGGCGGCGGAGGTCGTGCACCGCACAGGCTCGCTTGCTGTTGGCGAGAATATCGTGGCCATCGTCTGCTCGGCAGCTCACAGAGAGGAGGCCTTTTCCGGGTGCAGATACATAATTGAGGAGCTGAAAAAAAGAGCGCCCCTCTGGAAGAAAGAGCTCGGAGAGAAGAGCGAGCGCTGGGTAGGACAAACGTGAGTGAGCCCATCATTGGCCGCCGCAGGATGTCCTGCAGGACCGCAGCCTTTATTGGCCCCAAACCGGCGGCGGGCGCTCGGGCCGTGCTGGGCAGAGGACCAGGCAAGGTCAATTGATATCTTTCCTAAACTGCCCCCCCAGATGATCCTGTATCTCCTGCACCGCCTGACGCAGCACTTTTTCGTTGTCACATTCTTGCATAATCCTCTCCAGATCGGCGCGAGGAAGTGCCGAGAGCTGCCGGACCTGCTCTGTCAGATTGGGCACCGCCCTCAGGATGTTGTCCACGATGCTCACCGTGGCCTTTCGGGCCGTGCGGGACAGCGGATTGAGATCGATGGCAATGACCTTCTTTCCCATAGCCACCAGTGCCTCGCAGCGGTCGCCGTCCTCTAGTGGAATTAAAACCACATCTGCATCGAAGATCCCGCCCCTTGTTGCCAGAGACCGGGCGTGGCCCAGGCCGGGAACAGATGCATCAGGATGCTCTCCCAAAACCTCTTTTGCGCCCTTCTCCCGGAGAAGATCGGCGATTTTCTTCACCCTCTCTTCGGTGCGGTGGAAGAGGTTGACCTCCAGAGGAATGCATAGCGCGTTGGCCAGAGCCACCATCTCCTCTGCTACGAGCGCAGCCACGTTCCCGTTGACGCTGAGCGCTGGCCTCTCCGCCAGGAGCAGCAGGGCCGCAGCAGCTCTCGTGGCCCCCTCTGCCGAGGGCACAGTCCTCTCGCCCAGAAGGTAGTCGAAGCATTCGCCTCTGCCCTGGGCAATGAGACCCTGGCTGCTGGTGTAGCCCCTTTTCACACCCTCCGTCACGCGCTCGCGTGCCACTAAAGAAGCATATCGGGGATGAGACTTTGGAATATCAGTCAAGATTGGCACCTCTTTGTGAAATAGTAGTTGTATGAACCTCGCCGAAGCTCTTTAGGGCTTCGACCTCGGCACCGTCCCCGGCCCCACCAAAGGCGAAGACCGCATCGCCCAGCATGATCATGCTGGCCATGCCGCCTGCTGCCTCCACCGCTTCAATGGCCTGCAGGGCCCAGGAGCTGGCCAGGCCCGACTGCACTGTGAAGCGGCGGGAGAGCTGCATGAAATTTGTGAATGTGGGCCTCTTTAATAGCTCCTTCAAGGCCGCCTCGCCCGCCGCGTTGACCGCCGTCATCGTCTTTTCGTCGGAGAGAACCTGGCTAGTGGAGATGGGGCCTCGCACCACGTAGCTGATCAGCAGCGGCGGAACGGGTATTCGATCGATGCGACCGGTGCCCGGCGCGCCCGGCTGCAGGCGCACCACCAGGCCGCCTGCATTCTGGGCGATGACATCTCCCAGGCCCGTTTTATTGGTGACTTCGGCCTCGTGGGCTACTGCCGCTGCCCGGTCCGCTGTGAGGCCCAGATCGAAGTATGAGTTGAGAGCGTAGGCACAGCCCAGGGCTCCCGCCCCGCTGGCCCCAAAGCCCGCCCCAAAGGGCATGGAAAGCTCCGTCTTCACCCGGATGGGCTCTTTTGCCAGTTTGCTCACCACGAATCTGGAGACAGGGGCCTCGGACAGTGCACCATTGAGAAGGATTTCCGTGTCCTGGATCTCTGGAGCGGATTCTATGGTAGTAGTAGCGCCCACGGACAGGCACAGGCCGCAGCCGATGGAGCCGGAGAGCCGCGGCTCATCTTTGCGGTGGGCGGCAAAAAAGCCGGTGATGTGGGAAGGCACAAAGGCCCGAGCGGGTTTAATGAAGCCGCTCATAAGATTTCCACCAGGGCATCCATGATCATTTTTGCAATCAGGCTCTTTTTGCCCTCGGCGGTTTTGCGCTGGACCAGGCGGTCGATTATGAGCACCCGATTATCATCCGTGCCCATGCCGCCCCGGGCGACGTCGTTGGCCACAACCAGGTCCAGCCCTGCGCCCTGCATGGACCTCTGTGCCCGAAGGGCAAGCTCCTCGTCCGTTACGCCCGTCTCGGCCTTGAAGCCAACTATCTTCAGATGGGGATAGGCCTCTCGCACCGTCTTGATGATCTTCTGGGTGGGCATAAGACGCAGCACCAGCTCCTGGCCGGACTTGATCTTCTCCGCCTTGGGATCGAGGGTGTAGTCGGCCACGGCAGCGGCGCTGATCAGGGCATCGCAGCCTTTCGCCACTTCCGCCAGCACAGCATCCAGCATATCCTTTGCGCTCTCGGCGTAGACCTGGCGCACGGGGATGTCCTGGAGGAAGCGGTGCACCAGAGTTACCTCCGCCCCGCGCCGGCGCGCCTCCAGGGCCAGAGCCACGCCCGTCTTTCCCGAGGCGCGGTTGGTCAGGATGCGGATGGGATCTACAGTCTCGGCATTGGAGCCGCTGGTGATGAGAATTCTCTTGCCCGCAAGATCCGCGGGCCCCAGCAGCCTCTCCACCTCTCGCACCACCAGCAAATTGTCGGCTATCTTGGCCTTGCCTTCCTCAATGCGCGGATCGATCAGCGTGACACCCATTTCCTTCAGCTTCTGCAGATTGCACAGCACAGCAGGATGCCGGTACATGGCCTCGTGCATGGCAGGAACCACCGCGACAGGTTTGCCGCTGCCTAAGGCCGTAGTGGCAAACGTTGTTACGGGCGTATCGTCAATGCCGCAGGCGATTTTGCCGATGGTGTTGGCCGTGGCGGGGGCGATGAGCAGCAGGTCCGCCTGGCCGCAAACGCCGCAAAACTGCACATGCTCCACCCGGCCGGTAATCTCCGTGATAACCGGATGGGTTGTGGCGTACTCCAGGGCGTAAGGGTGCAGGATCTGCAGCGCGGCTCTGCTGGCCACACAGTGCACCTCTGCGCCGCGCCTGATCAGATCGCGAATAAGGTCCACGACCCGCACAGCGGCGATGCTGCCGGTTACTCCTACTACGATCGTCTTTCCCGAAAGCGTTTCGCTTACTGAACATGTGATGTCGGAGGGCATGATGGTCCTGCAAATCTATGCTGTTACTAAAAGAAGGCTCTTTCCCTGAGCCCGCCCGCGGGCCCTGGCGCGCGCGCCTGTGAGCGCGGAAGCACAAACCTTATTTAACAATTCAATCGAGGGACTATGCCGTGCCGGGGTGGCCTAGTTGGTTAGGGCGCGAGACTCATAGGGTAATACGATTAACGCGCGCTTCCTGAGGTATCTCGAAGTCGCGGGCTCGAATCCCGCTCCCGGCACCTTCTTACTATACGATTTTATAAGCAGAGGGCAAGACCTTAAAGAACTGAGGAAAGACTAGTTTAATTTAGCGAAGACTTGCAGACTCCACCATTTGGTATCTAGAATCAATATGGTACGCGTATTAGTGGATGAGGCAGTGCGCCATGCACTGCTCCTTATTTTGTAACTATATTGCTGCACTACAACTCACGTTGAACTGATGGTGCGCGGCAGATAGTTGATTTTCTATTTGCTTTAATGCCATCGAACGATTGATAACGGAGCCCCGAATCTTTACTTGCATATTCATGATATTTTTTTTCTAACGAATTTAATATGCTTCTCTGTTCGTCAATCCCCTGAAGATTTCGGCAATAGCCATTTGCTTCAGAAACTTTTTTAAGGCTCATAAAAGAAAGCTCTAAATCATATTCGATGTTATTACGATTCATTTTCATATAAAGTGTCGGTAATCCAAAGGAACTAGGGCAGATAATCCATTTGAATTTTTCAGGGTTTTTATTTAGTGATGTCTCTAATTTGCGGTGAAGATTATTAATGTATTCACTTTGACGTTCATCGGAAAAAAGGATCAATTCATGGCAATTAAAGAATTGCAGAGAATTCATTGCAGTTACATCTTCCTCTAAATTAACTATCTGAGTGTTAGTATCCGTATTAAAATTATAAAAATTTTTATCATAAAGAAGTAACAGGACCTTAGGGCCAATTGGGAAAAATATTTGCAGTCCATGCGATGCAAAGCCAGTTAGGCCCATCTCTCTTTTAGCATTAAAAAATTTGTTATATAATACAATAGGGTGATCACTAATGATATAATCCTGATTCGTATGGTTTAGCAATAGCAGAGGCACCAAATCGTAAATCAAAAACGGGCTCGTTAGTCCGAGAAGCATGCTTTGCATATGAGGAAACGATTGATCATAGGCACCAGTAGCTGTTATCTTGCATTTCTCAAGCAAATCAATCAATTCTTTGATTCCTGATTTTTCCTTTGTGAAATTCGGCATAGAGGAATATATTTCTTTTAAATATCCTTTATATGCAGCATCAAAAAACTCTTCAGATTCTATTTTTAATTTATCCGTCCTAGTATATTGAATGCAGATAAAATAAAGAATATACGCATAATCCTCTTTGCTCAATTTGGTTAAGTCCATTTCTTTATATAATTTTATAAATACATCATTAAATATATTTTCCAATGGACTAAGACATGCTTCAAACAATCCATTATTCGCATAGAAATATGATTTAGAGCAACTGTTCTTAATTCCTTTCTTCATAGAATTCTTTGTCGTTATGCTATATTGATTGATCGTCAATAAGTCTTTGGAAAATTGTCTAAGATAGAATTGAGGAACAAAATGCTGATTTTTATATTTTACCATGTTGGGGGGCTTCCTTATTAAGCAATTATGCTTTTTTTAGGATCTTCCTTAATTTATAACTGGCCCTCGAATTAGCATCTGACTTATTTTCGCCCCGATTCAACTGAATATTGACCTCGCAAGGTGTTGTGGGCTACCTTCCATTAACGCCGGAAGTAGGCTTGAGGCTGCTGCCCAAAGTGCCCATTGAGAATATCTTCCGCATGCTGGAATACGCTTACGATCTGGATAGCTTTCATCTTCTGGAAGGGCAGGTGGATTGTTCCAGCCTGGAGGACTTCTACGACCGTCTGGCAAGGCTTCTCGCCGTTCAGGTCCTAAGCCGGGGGCGCAGAGGCTTTTATCGAGCCTACCAAAACCGATCAGAACAGCTTCCTTTTGTACGAGGGCGGCTGGACCTTCGAGCCGCCTGCCAAAAGCCCTGGGACACGAGGATTGCCTGCCACTTCGAGGAGCATACCCCGGATGTGGATGAAAACCGAATATTAGCCTGGACGCTGCGGCAAATCCTGCACAGTGGCTTATGCACTGAGCGGTCGCTTCCTCTGGTGCGACAAGCCTACCGAAATACAGCAGGCTTTGTGCAGCTCAGCCCTTGCCAGGCCGAAGAGTGCATTGGCAGGCACTACAGCCGACTGAACCAGGACTATCAGCCCATGCATGCGCTCTGCAGGTTCTTTCTTGAGCACCGGGGCCCGGGCCACGAGACGGGAGACCGTAAAATGATGCCCTTCCTGGTGAAAATGTACCGCCTTTACGAGCTGTTTGTAGCCAGATGGCTGAAGGAACATCTTCCATCAGGATTCTCGATTCAATCACAAGAACAGGTAGTTATCGATTCTAATCTTGAGATAAAATTCAAAATCGATTTATCAATACTTAACGAAAAAACTGGCCGTTGTGTCTTTGTCATGGACACAAAGTACAAATCTGAGCAACCGTCTGCAGCGGATATTCAGCAGGTGACTGCCTATGCGGAAACTAAGGACTGCCAAGAGGCGATCTTGATTTATCCGGAGGGCTTCGGCACAGTTCTAAGAGGCAAAGTAGGGCAGATCAATATCCGAAGCGCTGTATTTCCCTTAGACGGAGATCTGGAAAAAGCAGGCAATCGGTTTGTTAAGGATCTATTTGGGATCGGGATCGAAGAAAATATTGGTTAGGGTTGCATAGCGAATCTTGCATTAAACTCCGGCATAAGAATAGCAGGCGGCGGAAATCGACATCTCTCGCGAACTTGCTGGAGGTGTGATCCGCCACTCCATTCGAGTTATTGACTTATACCGTCGCCCTTTGGCTATAATCGACAAGCGCCATCAAGATGTCCTTGTCCTTGAGCATCCCCATCAGCCTTCCGCTGGATGTGACCACCGGCATCTGGTCGATTCTATTCTTTTGCATTGTCGCCGCGCATTTGCCGACCTCATCCTTTTTATAAGCCGTTATGGGTGGCACCATAGCCTCGGAG